>JAABUQ010000788.1_pt1 | contig 73312 bp, 27 predicted proteins | sample 5560001 | NCBI WGS metagenome assembly JAABUQ01 (sample SAMN10711888, study PRJNA513371) | rock metagenome | isolation source: Antarctica rocks | place: Antarctica: Victoria Land, Finger Mt nord | collected 2015-12-18 | reverse complement strand
ACCTCGTTCTGGTAGGCCTAAAAAACTCACCGTACGCGATGAACGACATATCCTAAGAATTGCGCGACGGGAGCCTCGAATTACATACAAAGATCTTATTGCGAAGAGCGGAGTTGCTGTTTCCCACGATACCATCTACCGCCTACTAAAAGAGGCAGGCATCATCAATTGGATTGCCAAAAAACGACCTCTTCTAACGCCTGAAGTGGCGGGCAAAAGATACGCATGGGCATTGGAGCATGAGCACTGGACATACAAGGATTGGGTCAAGGTTATTTGGAGCGATGAGTGCTCTGTTGAGCGCGGATCAGGCAAGCGACGCGAATGGGTCTTCCGTACACCTGATCAGAAGTGGCAAAAGGATATGATACAACCATACAAGAAAGGGAAGGACGTTAGCATTATGATATGGGCTTGTTTTTGGGGCATGGAACGGTCAAATCTCTACGCTTTGGAGCGAGATTTCGAGTCGAAGAAGCAAGGATACTCTGCTAGATCTTACATACACGTACTCGACGATAACCTTCTCGGAATCTACCAACCAGGTCTTATTTTTATGCAGGATAACGCCCCTATACACACAGCCAAAGCGGTGGCGACGTGGTTCCTTGAAAACGGCATAAACGTTATGGAATGGCCCCCGTATAGTCCGGATATGAACCCAATTGAGCACCTTTGGTTTATCCTCAAAGAACACGTCTATAAAGTCAATTCAGACATTGAAAACGTGGTCAGCGGTGAGGATAACATTAAGGAGGCTCTATTCGATGCATTGTATAAGGCATGGGAGGCGTTGGATGACTACTATTTGCATGATTTAGTGTGGAGTATGGAAAGGAGGATCAAGGCACTTATTAAAGCGGAGGGATGGTATACTAAGTATTAGAGCTAAGAAATTTTGGGGATATACTTGTTGATTGAGTGCAAATCACTATCTAAATTATGTAGCTTCTCACTGTTCTGCGTGGTTCTGAAATAATCAATATGTAGAGGTGGATTTTTGGTGGGGGCGGGGTACAGCGGAGACTTTTGCGTTAGTACTGTACTTCGTTGACTTTAAAGTAAGATTAACGAGCGGGCGTTTTGCCGATCGATGTCTTTTCAGTCTCTTGCCAATTGCCATCCGTCAGGGCGGCTTTGACTTGGCTTTCCAGACGCTCCAATGCTCAATTGGTCAGTCATGGTGGGGCCCCAATATACGAAGTAATACTCTCGGCGTACTGTACCCTTCTTCAACCCAACCCATCAGTCGCGGCCTTCCCATGGCAGACCCCTACTCCTAGTCTCACTTTGGTCCAAAAGAGCGTCGATCACGGCTGAATGCTTTCTAGTTCCATGTATGCTGCAGCCACGGATGTTTTCGTTCGAAGTCCGAACCCACACCGTCACACAGCGAACCCGACGGAAAATTATGCCCTACCCGTTCAGCTCCCGTCGAGGCGTGGCCCTTGTCTCTGGCATTCTTCCAGGCCCTGTTTCCCTCTCGCCCTCCTCTGCCCTGGTCTCCCTGATCGCATCGACAACCTGCAGAGCACAGTATGGTCTGCTCTCTACATGACGATGCATCGTTCACTGACGGCACCATTGGCCTGTTGAACCATGCTCCCGATATCTCTCACGCCATTAACTTTCCTTGAACTCCACCCATCGTGGTGTTGAATCCATCGCATAGCAATCCCTGGCAACCAGCAATGAGTTTTCACGCAGGCCGAGCCGTTCCTAGCCTCCCGCTACAACAGGAAGCTTCCAACTTATCCGACTATACTCTTGATTCGACCTCCACCTTTGTCGATTCTTCGCCCGCGACCGCTCCCACTCCTGGCTCCCCCGTCCACCACCGACCGGGCTACCGTCGAATTGCTTCTCTTAGTGGCCAAGACACTGCTTACCTCGGGCCAGAGCGCTCGCCCAATCGTCTGGAAGATTTACATGAGCATGGACTTGGTATCAAGAACCTGAAGCCGTTGCCGTCAGCGTCGCCTGGCGGCAGAAGCAGCCCCAGTACACCGGCCTCAGGCATTCCTCTCTTTTCCCCGCAAACAGCGCAATCGCAAAACACACATCGATCATGGGACGACGATCCAGTATCAGAGGGTAACGAGGATTGGGAGGAGACCGTTCCAAGGACAGAGCCGTTTCAGCCGTTCGTGGCGGATGCGGAGACGGAAAGTCTTAGGAAAAACACCCCAGCTCCGACTGTGGAATCATTCGAGCCTCCGGGTACGTCTAATTGTCTCTTTAGATTCTAGCGCTTTGTCATTGTTGTCATAGTTCAACATTGGTCCATGTACCACCCTCCGCTTAGTCGTCGGATTGCTCCTAATTGTCTTCCCTTCAACAAACACGCGTGAATGCTTGTTGGATGATAGTCCCGATCCAATGCTGCCTTCCTCTTCGTGCCACCGAATGCACCGTTCTATAGTCCTAGTGGTTTGCTTGTCAAACAATGGTTCCTCAGTGGACGACCAGTTCGTTGTTGCCCCATAAATACATTATTGAGGACATCAAACAAATGTCGCTTGTCCTTGGGCTAGATTTCCACAATGAGTTCCCCGCCAGCGGATGATATACTGACTTGCTACCGATTTCGGAGGACCCGAATGTCGCGCAAATCAAAAATTGCACCATGGCAAAGGTAACTGGCTTGCTGTTTCGATCATGGTACTCTCGGTCTATTCAACCTTGCTCTCCGGCCTCTGGCTTGGAGTCGCCATTGCTAAGCCTCGATTCGGCCATGGAATCACGAACAATTCCCGAATGACGCCTGCGACCGCATCACTAGTAGCCGCCGCTATCGCCAAGAGTATTGAGCTGTCGTTCGTCACAGTCTTTGTCACCTTTCTTGGGCAGGTCCTCAGTCGAAGAGCGTTGATCAAGCGTTCAAGGGGAATCACCATCTCAGAAATGTCGATGAGGCAGTGGGTAAGTAACTTTCGGAGCATCTATTACCCCTTTCTGAGGGTTTCAAGAAGCGTGAAACATGTCTGAGCTTTATCCGCTCCTAAAGCATGCACCTCTGCTCATTGCATTGACTGAAAGAAGGAATGCTGACTGCGAAACTCAGATCATGCAACCCGGCACGATGATCACTCATTGGGAGACCGTTCGTTATGTAAGTTATATTTTCCGAGCACCTGAGACATGTCTGTGCAGGATCCGCTCGAAAGACTTGCCGTTCGGCTCCTTTGACGGACTCGAAGGAGGAGTACTGACTCCGAACACTCATAGGCAGCCCTGACTTTTCTGGGCTTGATCTCGTTGCTTGGCGCTCTTACTGCGATGTTTTATACGACTGCATCGGACGCTTTGGTCGCTCCCAAATTGAAGATGGGACCTTTGGAGCGTCGGGTGCTGTATGGTAAGGTCGCAACAAGCTTTGCAAACGAGCCATATATCGAGCAAAAGTGCCAAACACCTATACCAGTACAAAGTGACCCGATCAATGGCGGGTCAACATGTATCGCCATAGAACATGCGGGTCAAGCGTACAGCAAGCGATTACTCGGTCTCAAGCCCCTTGCTGACTACGAGTAGGTACCACAATTATATGCAGTACCTGTCGAATTGGACCGATCATATTGCGAGGGGAACTGGAAGCAATGATCTGTCCAAGCGCCCGGTCCCGGTTGCTATGCTGTACGACAACACTACCAGTAGGTCATCCTTTCCGAGAATCTTGTCTCCTTTCGAGCGTTCCAAGGGCATTAAACCATGTTTAGCGAGCATTCGCTCGAGGAGCATGCCTCATGCCTCCATCCGTTGACTCCAAGAAGAAGTGCTAATTCAGAATTCACATAGTCCAGGGGCGCTGGATCCACGTACAAAACATGACCGAGATCTCTCAGCAGTACAGTACCAGCAACTACAGTCGAGTTGTGACCAACATCACGATGGCCATGCCGCATGCTGGAATATTCGCTGCGACTCTTGATCCAATCAATAGCATTGTGCAACCTCAGGCTTTGGATGTGGGCTTGTCCAAGTAGAGGAATCGGGATCTTCTGCTGACACCATCGCAGGGGCTTGGCGAATACAATGTGCAAGCGTCTGTCCCATCTCCAACTACCAACGTTCTCTGTGCTAGTATGCAGAAAGAAGAGCTTGCGCCCATTGTCTTCTCGGAATGGCCCACTGGGAATGGCTCAGCTGCAAATCTCACAGGATGGCCGACTGGTTTCGGTATTCCCACGTGGCCTGATTGGCTTAATTCAACATCGGTCGACGACCTCTTTGGTTTCAGAGAACAGTATGGGCGTAGACCTCCGGTGTTCCCAAAGCTCCCGCTACCTTTCAACACCGTTCTCAACACCACCGGCTGGCACCCTGATTCAATCTACTTGTTGGCCACATCGCCCACGGGTAATTACACCATGTGCTCGCTCCGGGCATCCGTCACAACTACCTGCTCCACTCAATACCACGCCAGTCTCAGTGGGGGAACGATGAACGCGCATTGCGAAGATCCTGAGGATCGTTTGGCTTACGGCAAGTCCTCTGCCAATGCCACGGATGGCGTTGTTCTTAAAGATTGGGCCTCCGTCGCAACTCTATGGGCAACATCTCTGAGCTTGAACGCGGGCATAACCGATGGAGCGGCCAGCAATGCTCGTCTATTATCTCAGTTGATTCCGACGCAACAAGCGTTGGATCCGTCTCTACCCTCCATCGCCGAGGCTCTCGCGGTCCTTTCAGGATGTACGCTGCTCATGAGCTCCCTCGACTCGCCTTTTATCCACTTCTGGAATTATTCGACCACGGTGGCCACTCTGAACGAACCTCAATACCAAGGCTTCCGGGCCGCGCTCCGAACTCGGGACTATGCGTCTGGAGGCACGCAACGGTGGCAAGGCATCTTCTACATTGTCCTCTTCCTCACGTTCGCAACCAACCTTTTCTGTCTCATCTACTTCCTGGTCCGCCATGGCCTTGTGACGGACTTCATCGAGCCACAGAACCTGTTCGCTCTATCGCTGAATTCGCCGTCCAGTTATGCGCTCGACGGCGCTTGCGGCGGCGGGCCGGAGGGAGAGCAGCTCCTCATGGACTGGCACATCAAAATGGATCACGAGCGCGAGCACTTCTACATCCAGAATGGACGAGGCCCGCCGCCGTTGAAACGCCGGCGAACGCGACCTCTGGATTTTGAGATGCACACAAGCCCAGTGATCCAAACTTATACAAAACTGTCGAGTCGACATTCTAGTATCCTCTAATCTCCGAGGTAAGGAGTATGATCGATTCTTAGATGTGTAATGTATAAGCTTCCTGTACCGAATCCGTGAAAGCTGCCATGCACCAGCACGATTGGGTGCTCATCTACTTCGCAAGTCCTGGGCTCCCATTACTCTCCTCTCCTGTGTCTTACTGTCTTCCCATCCATTGGGCTTCGAAAACATGCGATGCTGTCCAACGGTTGACCTCTTTCCCTGTGACCTGGGGTCTTCGCTTGGCGATCAGTCCATCGATGCGGGAACACGCTCGTGGCAGCTGCAAGTGGAGCACCGTTCTAGCCTGGACACCGATCCTTCACCCCACCGTCTCTGTCTCGGTTCCTCACTCAATCCGATCATCAGGAGTCTGTGGACGCCGGCGGGCTTAAGTCCGTCCGCAAACTCCGACGCATGCTGACAAATATATAATGGTCCTGCTGCTTCTTCTCAATGCCTTCTCCCCTTCTTCCTTCTGCATTACTTGACAGCCCAGCCAAGTAGAGACCGCATTTGGCCCTTTCTTCCGTTCGATCGCCACTACTGCCGTAGCTGGTAACAGGACAATGTCTTCCACCTCTCAGCCGGCACAGACTTACCCTCTTCCCAAACAACAGATCAAATCACTCCTCGGGCGACACCGCATCCTTGCGTCCAGTGCGGGCGTGAGAGTAAGCCCGTTATGTCTGGGCGCTATGAATTTCGGCGACGCGTGGAAGGGCTTTCTGGGCGAGTGCAGTAAGGACACCGCATGGGAGATGTTGGATTATTTCTATGATCAGGGCGGGAACTTCATCGATACGTAAGTCGTTCTTCCTATGGTTAGCTTCTCTTTTCAATTATTCGCTCCTCCTCTCTTTGCAATAGGCCTCAAGACTGGTCTGGTTATTGGGCCGGCGAATCGTATCCAAGTAAAGAAAGAGACATAGATGGTGGAAAGAACGGAGATTTCAATATCTGGACTTCAGCCCTGGTTGTCCGGATGTGGTTGGAACGCAGATGAGTGTTGACGGATCTGATAGGGCGAGTAATTACCAAGCCGAACAGTCGGAACAGTGGCTGGGCGAATGGATGGAGGAAAGAGGTCGAAGAGACGAAATGGTCATCGCGACCAAGTATTGTGGACCCTGGCAGTTGCACGATAATGGGAAGCATAAGATGCAGAGTAATTTTGGGGGCGGAGCCTCCAAGAACCTACATGTTTGCGTGGAGGCAAGCCTGAAGAAGTTGAGAACGAGCTACATTGACTTGGTGAGTTCACCTCTGACTCCATCATGCTTTGGGAAACGATAAGCTTGGTCCATGGGTGGCCCTGGTACTTGGTGTGGTAGACGACCGGGATGGAGTGGTAATTAGATAGCAAAAAGAAATGATGGACTAACCACCACCATCCCAGCTCTACGTCCACTTCTGGGACATGACCACCGGCGTCGAAGAGCTCATGCAATCCCTCAATCACCTCGTCCAGTCCCGCCGAGTCCTCTACCTCGGCATCTCCGACACCCCGGCCTGGTTCGTTGTCAAAGCCAACGACTACGCCCGCCACCACGGCCTCCGCCCTTTCTCCGTCTACCAGGGCAAATGGTCCGCCGCAGAGCGCGACTTCGAGCGCGACATCATCCCCATGTGCATGGATCAGGGGATGGCCCTGGCACCCTGGGGCGCGCTGGGCGGGGGCTACTTCAAGCCCAAAGGCAAGCAGGACGGCGAGGGGCGCAAGATGCCCAGCTTGGCGGCGAAGAACGCAGCGGTTGTGTCGGAGGTGCTGGAGAGGGTCGCGAAGCGGAAGGGGACGTTGATCACGAGCGTGGCGCTGGCGTATGTGATGCACAAGTCGCCTTACGTTTTTCCAATTGTCGGCGGGCGAAAGGTGGAGCATTTGAGGGGAAATATCGAGGCGTTGGGGCTGAAGTTGACGGAGGCGGATATGGAGGAGATTGAGAACGCGTACCCGTTCGACATCGGGTTTCCGTTGAACTTTCTTGGTGGGTCGGCGAGGCCGGAGGACAACATTCTGAACGAGAGGGTTGGGTTTTTCGATTATGTGAAAGGGCCGATGCCGATCGAGCCGGCTGATCTAGTCACAGAGCAGACTGGGTAATGACGGGCATGTGCTGAACATGACGGGGAAGAAGGTTGTTGCTTACTACGAAGGCAGAGCGTAATTGTATGGTTGATCAACCCTAAACAATTGGAAAACTGAGGGATAGCGTACCATACGCACTGATGGGTCCAGAACAGTGATGGTTAATTACTGGTAAGCATCGTTCTCTGACGGTAATTACCGTAAATGAGGAGAACTCCGGCCTATATATGTAAATAACGTGCTACTTGTGTCGCCTCGAAGTTTGTTAGTTACCCGATGCGATTAGTCGGCTATGGCACGCTTACCCCACCAAACATCAAATATCCCTCTCCAATCTATTTACATCACTACCACCATTATTATTATTGTTATCGCCTCAAAAACACGCATATATAGTCCAGAATAACTACTGTTAATGCTATCTATGTCTGTATATATATATTCGTCAATTTAAAGTCTTAATTGACTAAACTAGTCGTCTTAAACAACTTTCGCAGTGCGCAACGAGCATCTTAAATTGAAGACACTTTTTTGCTTCTCTGTCGCGTTAGCAACATATCTGGGGAAACAAAGCTAGCTTTTATCGATTTAGAGCTATTTTTAAGATAAATATGCAAAAGAAAGAGCAAGAATCTCTTGAATATACGCTTGAAGACAAGAGAAATAATAAATAGATTTATTACAAGTTTAGAGAGTTTTTTTTAAATCAAAGAAGACGACAATTGCTTTTGCAACAATATAAAACTAAATTAACGTTTAGAAGTATTAATATTAAACGTATTTCGCAATATACAATCTAGTTCTTTATCAAAATCTCGCGAGATATATTTATATTATTATAGATATCTATCGCACACATTAATCTCTAATCTTTAATTTTTGAAGTTATTTTATCTTTCTTATCTAATGTACTCGCAAAGCTTGTTAGATTACTTTCTAATTATCTCTAAGACTATATACTATATATAAGACAAATATCAAGTCTTATTTATAGCTTTATAGATTTTTTCTTTTATAGATTTAAATACTTTGCAAATTTACTTCTATATAGATTCTAGATAAACTTGTAGAGAGCTTCAAATATTCTTAATTAAATATAGATTAGGTAAATTTAATATTTAGTCTATCTTAACTATATTACGTCTTTTGCATTCTATCTTAAATAGACAAAAGATCTTTGCATATATTTTTGCATTTTTTTTAATAAAATAGACTTTGCAATCTAGATTTCGAGTTTGTATCTCTTTAACAAAGTTATAGAGATTGTTCTTTAATATTAGAATATTGTTAAAGTAGATTTGCGCATTAATTCTATAGTCTACATCGATTTCTTTTTAATCTATATAAATATATATCTACTCTAATTTTCGAGATCGTTTTTTGCTTTTATTATTTCTATTATTGACTACTATTGACTACTTTTTAGATTGTATTATAGTTAAAGATTTGCTTGTTAATCTTTTTGATTTTGTTAATTAAATCTTACTAAATTAGAGAAGATTATAGAGCTTTTCTATCTATATATATAGAAATTTCTCTGTTTTAAATTGTATAGCTCTTTAACGCTTTTTTTGTTTTCTTCTTAATCTTTTGATTTTTTATTACTTGTTTGTATTAAATATCTTCTTTTTCTTGTTTGTCTCTATCTTTTATAGATATATAGATTCTATTACTAATTCTTCTTTAATTGTATAAGATTTAAATTATATAATTGTAAACTAAATTGTAATCTTAGAAATCAAATATCTTTCAATAGTTATATTTTTCGAACAAGTAATGTTTTTATTGTTTGATTTAGTTTCTATTTTGTAATATGTTTTATTGTTACAAATATAAATAATTCTATTTGCAAGCTTCTTTAATATATATTTGCAAAACTCTTTTCTTTTCTATGTATAACTCTTATTTAGACAAGTCTTTTTGACAACTCTTTTATATAAAATTTTCTTAATTAATCGATTGTTCTTGTCGATATAAATGTATTGATATTGTATTGTTTCAATTAGAAAGCAAAAGAGTAATATTTGATCTAATATATTAATATTTTTTTTGTTAAAAACTATCTTAAAGAGCTATATATATAGATATTTCAATATCGTGTTTTTTATATTTGTAGACAATTAAGTATTATCTAATACTCTTAATAGTTGCTTATAACAATCTATAACTTCTACACAAATTAATACGTCTTAAAAATTGTTGTTTCTAACTCTTCTTTTTGTCTCTCGCATAATTCTTGTTATTATTATCGATTTTATATTAGTTTTGCGCTTAATAATATCAAATATAGAATAAGTAATATTGAAGAAAAAGAGTCTACGAAAATCGATATTATACTATTTCATTATACGAGAAGAGACAAGAGAGAAGATCTCACTAGCAATAACGCTCACGATTTATCTTAATTATCAAGATTAAATAAACGTAATCGACGCGACGTCGACGAGTGATCGAGACACACTTAGTGCGTCTCAACGCGAATTAATACAAATTGCGACAAACATAAAAACAAAAGTAATAAATATCAAGAAACTCTATAAATCTAAGAAGAGAAACGCGTTCAAAATAATTTTAATAACGACGTTAACAAAATAATGTCTTCTAATCAAGAAGTTGACGCGACGTCTTAGCAAAATTCTCGCGAAAAACGAGCGAATTAATTTGATCTCAATACTAAAGAGACTAAAGAGAACGATCAATTGAATAAAAAGAGTTGAAGAAATAAAGAAAGACATGCAATCAATAAACACATAAACGACGATAACGAAAAATTCATTATCGACGAAGTAAGTAAGTAATTAAGGAAGCGTTAAACAAGCATTCTTAGTGCGACAATCAATCAAAGAGATAAAGTTGATAGCGTAAATCAAAGAGAAACAAGAGATAAAAAGAGTTCACAAGATAAGCGCTACAAAGATAATGACATTAACGCGCAATTTTAACATCGTCAAGATATTAACAACGCAAAAGAACATACAAAAAATAAGACGTTTTAAAAAAATAATTGTCTTTCGAATAAGCAACGAGAGTAGCAAAACGATATTGATATCGAACAATTTTTAAATTAAAGAAATGTTAACGACGACAATTATACGTCAAAAGCGCGCGAGAATAATGATGCATAATATTAGAATCAAAAATATGTCGAAAATAAATAAAGAAAAAGAGAGCAAAAATAATAAAAAAATTATGCAAAATAATGCACCAAAATCTAAAGATTAAAAAGATAATTTAATTTACAAGAAAGAACGACAAGAAAAAATACGTCTTAATCGTAATGTAAATAGATTGTGCGAAGATAACAAATAAATTAATACAATTAAGCGTAATTTACGAATCGAACATAAAGATTACGAAATATTACGACAAAGAATGCAAAACAAAACAATGCATAAAGTGTTAAGAGTATAAATATTTTATATATAAATGCAAGAATAAACAATAATACGCACATTACGCGCAAAATTATCGCTTCGATCAATGTTCTTATTAAGAAAATGTCTTCAAGTAAAAATGTAACGTTTGCAAAAAAGCTTACAAGACATTCGATCTTAAATGCTTTAAAAACTAAAAAGAGAAAATAAAAATTAAGAAGATAACGAAGATAAAGTCTTTATATTACGTCGTTAAGACGATCGAAGTAAACAAAACGACAGTTTTAGTTTTAATAACATTAAGAAGTACAATTTCATTTATTTAAATTACAAATAAGAGAACAAAGCGAAAGACAATAAAAGCAATAATAAGTCGTTCGACACAAACAAGTCGCATGCAAAACACTTTCGTAACGACAAAAAAAAACGTTATTGAACAACTAATTAAGAAAAAGCGTTTCGACAAGTTAATAAAGAGTTAGTTCACTCTAATAGAACAAATTGATAACAAGATAGCGTTGTTGTCGCTACAAAACATGTTCTTTACGCAAGAGATAAAAAATTTAATATATACGAAAACAAATATAAAAAAGAAATTGTAATAAAGATACAAAATAAGCTTCAAATATTATAATACAATGTTTATAAGTTAAGAAGCAAAATAGTAATAACGTTGCTTCAAGAAAAGAAAATAAAAAATACAATATATTAATAATACAAGAGTTGTAACGACATTATGTTAAGACAAGAATATATAATCTAAAACGCGCGAACTTTACGTTCGTAAATAATAACGAACGTACATACTTTTACATTAACAAACGCATCGACGACAACAATTAACATAGCACATAACATTTTGAAAACGTAAAAACAATAACGATGCAATTACGTTTCGAAAGTAACATTATTAAACAAAATCTCGTTAACGTTTATAACGTTTACAATTTATCTCTTAATAATTATAACGATATAATTAATAAAGACAATCTTAACGCAATAGAGCAAACACTACGCATGCAAGACGAGAACGTTATAATAAAAGACTTTAATTTGCATTATTTTTTTAAGCGAGCTTCTTATATTTTAGACAACATTTATTGTTTAACGATTTGCTAGACATAATGCGTTTTCTCGATATTACGTTAACGCTTTTACGCAATATTGTAACGAGAAATTATTAAAAGACACAAATTACAATCGATTTATTGTTCGTTACAAGAGAAACGACAAATCGATTAATATATTGCGACATAAACGAGAAAATAAAAAAATTTGTCAAAAAATTTGTCAATTAAAATAATGCTAAATCTTAGAACGTAAACGAAGTCTATACGTCGTCTTAAACGAAATTGAAAAGTTATAAATACAAAGAAATTTAACAATATATTAAAGAGACTATTACTCGAATCATTACTAGACGCTACGATAGAACGAAAGAACATTAACGAATATACGATTGCGCTATTAAGAATTTTGAAAAAAATTATTAAAGATTTCATTTCGTAAGCGAGATCGTACAAAAAAGTCAAATCTAAATAGACGCAAGAATGTATTAACGTGATCAAGAAAATCAAATAATTGCGACGTTAATGTTGCATTTCTAATAACTAAGAAACGTACGTTTAAGTATGCGATAAAAAAGACAAGATTCTTAAGAGACATAAGAGAAACGAATTTCGCAATTAAATGTAGACTTCGAAGAATACTACGAAGAGTTTATTTAAGATAACGAAATAAGTTAGAAATGCGATAACAAACACACTCATTAAACTTACGATTTTATTATTAAGAACGAATACAAGAGTAACGACAATTGCGAAAGACAAAATCGAAGCAATATTTTAAACTTACTTTTCTTTTTTATTTACGATCTTGATCGACAATATAAAGAGATTTTTTTATTTATCTTCAATAAAGAACGACAAAATTATATCGAAGCGCAAAATAATAAGAACAACATATAAAGCGACTTCAAACAAAACATTTGAAATTAACGAAATAAATAATCGAACGTTAAGACAATTAGTTTGCGTCGTTATAAAGTAAATAAAATTCTTGTTTAACAAATGCATTAAGAAAGAAATGCAATTGTCTTATTTTAAAAAGACGATTACGATAATGTTGCGAAAATTAAAAAAGAAAGATTATTTAGAGTTGTCGTCTTTTAGATTTATAGCATTGTTCGATACGTTAAATAAGATGTTAAAGTTAATAATATTAAAGCGTCTTCGCTACGTCGTGAAAGCATATAACACTTTATTAAATACACAAATAAAAATTAAAAGACAATGTTTAGTCAATACGACGCTACAATTAATTATTAAAAAGATGCACACAATATAAAGTAATCAAAAGAAAAGAGTAGTTTCTTTTCTAAGTTTAGATGTGTCTAATACATTCGACAATATATTGCACATCAAATTATTCTATAATATAAAAAAAAGAAGAGTCTTAACTCGTTTGCTTAATTAAATAAAAGATTTTTAAAAAAAATAACGCATTATATTGATTATCGAAAGCTACACAATAAAGAAGCGAGAGACGAACGTCAACATATTGCAAAATTTATTTTTATTTTTAATATTATACTTGTTTTATAACGCAAATCTTTTGAAACAATGCAACGACATTAGATTGTGAGTTAACGTTACGAGCTTTGTGAACAACGTCAATATATTAATGTATAAAGAGTTAATTAAACGCAATTGTAAAGTGCTAACTTAGATATACGATCAATGCGAGCAATAAACACGCACTCATGACTTCAAATTTGCGAAAAAGAAATACGAACTAATTTATTTCTTACGCATTTCAAAGAGATTTAACATAAGCGTCGACATAACATTGACAAGATACGAGATAATTATCAAGTTTAACATTAGAGTTTTAGACGTTCAACTTAATTTGAAACTTAAATAAAAAGCTCATTTGCAACAAGTAAAAACAAAGTTAATTATCAAACATAAAGAAATCTTGATAATAAAGAGTTCAATTTTTGACACTTTTATAAATATTAAGAAACGCAAATACATCGCGATAAAGAAGCTCGTAATAGCACATAACGTTGTCACGTAATACATCTCGTTTATTCTTAAGAATGTGAGAAAAAGAGTTGTCACAAAGTTGCGATTTATATAAGAACAAATGCTTCGTCGCATTATTGACGTTTACAAAACGATTTTTACGAAAGTTTTATAAATCAAGATTAACGTGTTTTCTATTAACATTTATTTAAAGAAGTTGATACAAAGATCGATAATTATCATAAACGTACGAAAATTTAAAAAAATTATTGATGTAACAATACTACGCATACGCAACGATTTAATGTCGAAAAAAGAACGAAAGTCAAAGCTAAGAATAATATTGTTGCAACTTAAAAAAAGATAAATGCGAATAATGTTAAAATTAATAAAGATTTTGCGATAGCAATTATATATTACGATCTCGTAAATAAAGTCTTTTAAAACAATTATTATTTATAGTAAGAAAGTTGTTAAAAGAAAACATGACGCAAATCGTTCAAATTTATATTGATAAATCTATTTTGACAAGAGCGAACGCAACGAGAACGTTATCGTAATCTTAATCGAAGCGAATTAAGACATTGAAAAACGTCTTAAAAACGTCGACGTAACACTAATTTATTACGACGAATTTAAAAAACTTACAAAAGCGACGAAGAAATTGACAAAACATTGCGAGATTATCATTAATTTAAAAGAACAGATTTATAAGATATACTTAAACAATCAAGTCTTAATTAAGATTATAAGAGAGATAAAATCGACATCGAATTAAATGCGATTAAGACGCACATAAAACGCGTGCGAAATAATTCGACATCGCAAGACAATATTAGAACTACATTAAATACTAAAATACAAGAATATAAGAAATAATAAAATCGCGAACAAAATTGTCGACAAGACGCACAAATAACTTTTTCTCTTTATTAATCAAGTAACGAGCGAATTTGTTGTTAAAAAAGCACTCATTTAAGACAAGATTCAAAAAGAGTAACGACGCAAATAATTAAGAAACAAGAATAACGCAAAATATTGCAAGATCGCATTAGAAATCACGCATAAATATATACAATTGCACTTCGATTATCTTAAATCACACACTTTACTTCTCGTTTAACTAAGAATGAACAAAATTAACTTTAATTAATTTTTATGCGAACGTCGCGTTTTTGATGTTACGACAAACACGTGCGAATGCGATTAAGAACGCATAATTGTCAAACACGTTCTTCTAGTATGTTTAACATAACGATAGAAAAGAATCTAAATGTAACAAAAGATTAATATTACGAATTTAAAACAATTATTAGATAAAGTAAGATTTATTATTGCGACAATACGAATAATTTTGTTTACTAATTTATTAAAACAATTTTAGACAACAACATCGTTAACGATGTTTAAACTTCTCTTAAATTTATAGAGTTCTCGTTCAAAGAATTTTCTTGTATCATAAATATTACGACATAGAAGACGAAGACGCGACGTTGTTATAACAAAGCATTACGAACGAAATTGCGATTGCGAATTCTAGTCAATCATAATTAAACAAGTTAACGCTAGTATTGCTCGTCTATTCGTGATTGATTAGATTTAAAAATTGCAAAAGTATATAAATCTCGCATAGATTCTTAGGAATGTTGAATCGAATATAAATTAAAAAAAATATCAAATATACAATTAAATAGAAGTCTATATATTACAATTGCATAACGCAAAGAAAGAGATATTTAAAAGTCTTGTATAAACATACTATAGAACAAAAAGCAAATAAATATTATTTATAAAGTTTGCATTTAGAGATATAAACAAATATTAAGCAAGCAAATCGCAATCGACTAATTGTATCGAATAATTAACAAACTTCGAGACAACACAAGTATTAAGTAAATCTTTCGAATTAGACTTAGCGCTTGTTACGAGATTTGTGTCTAATGCTCTTGCCAAATGGCAAGAGGGCGTTTGGCGCCTGCCTATGGCGCCTGCCTATGGCGCCTGCTCTTGGACAATCAAGTATAACTTGATTGTCAACTTAGTTCTTAGAGAATCATCTTTACAACCACCATAGATGTTTGCCTTGTTCACTTGCGTGCCTTTTCACCTTGCCTAGTTGCCTTGCCTGCCTGGCTGCCATTCTTTGCCTAGCAGCGCTTTTCTATTACGATTATTGTAGAGCGCAATTATTGTTCTATATTGCGAAGATATCTTCTTTTTTATATTAATTGCACTATTCTATCTTATTTTCTATCTATATCGACAATTATATATCTTCTAAAGTTAACACAACGCTTTGAACAATCTTTACTGTATATTCTAGATTGCTAGACAAATTATTCGACTTTGTTTAATATAGATATTGCAATAAAGAAAAAATAGCAATCAATATATTTAGAATAAGAATTTATCTTAATAAATACAAAGTTTATATTAATTATTTTTCTATTGCTTTAAATAATACTGTTGTTAATATTAAACAAGAAAATCTTTAACAAAGTTATAATCCTACTTTTTTGTTTTTGGAATTAAATAATTCGATTGTTAGTATTTCTATTTTTTTTATTAATGTATTTAATGCTTTGTTATTCAAAATTCAAAAAAGTAGATTAACAAGAAATTGATAAGCTTGCAACAATAATCATATATTGTATAAGCAACAAGATTAATTTGTTTAAAAACTATTAATTAAAATAACAAAAATTTCTTTTAAAGTTAAACTTAATCTTTCGAGTAACACTTTGTGCTTATATTTTGAGACTATTATTAACTTAGATATATAAGAGTATAAAGCAAAAGATTATATTCTTGATACAAAGCAACAATTGTATAAATTTTGTTATTAGTAACTTTAATAATATTAATTAGCAAAGAATTACAAATCTATCTTGTAATATCGACAATATTTTCTTCTATCTATATATTACAAGTCGCGTGCTAATAGATACTATTCGTTGCGCATCGCTCTTTACAAGATAATTAGGAAAAAAAGATTTATTAACAAAATTAAGATAATTAAGAAGACTTAACTCTTAAATATCTTAAATTCGAATTAAGATAATTAAGATAATCAAGATCTTAAATATCTTAGATATCTTGAATTGTAAATAATAGAAAGATATATAGCTTTCGAACGCAACTTTCTTATAAATTGTGTTCAATTTATCTTAAGTCTTTACTTATTGTTACTCTAATTTATTGAATTATCTATAAAGATTTATTGAACATAAGATTGTCTATAGTTGCAATTCTTGTTATCAAGTAATTGCTTATATTGCTTGAAGACGTTTATAAATCTCTTCAATAATTAGACTGATCGTCGAGCCAAGTTATGATATCACCCCTCTAGCTCGACTTGGCGCCAAGATCGAGTCGTGACGATTTTTTGAAATCGAATCGCTCAAAGTAGTTTAGCGCGAAGCGCGCTAAACTACTTATAGTAATCGACTAAACTACTTTGAGCGATTCTATTCTTCGAATTCTTTTTTGACCCGAGTCTTGGCATTCGCACGTGACATTTCCGGGTCAGCGCGACTAGTCTATCAATAATATAATTTTCTCTAATATTTTTTACAAAAGTATCAACGTAATACTTTGAATATTCTAAGAATATTTGTATTAGATTAATGTGCTTTTATTTCGAGCATTAGCTCAATAATATTACGTCGACTAACGTTTAATAGAGACAACAAAATAAAAATTGACAAGCTTAACGTCTATTATAGAGATCGAATTAACTTGAAAAACTAATTTATATAAATAAATATTTATTTTATTTTCTATTTTGTTTTAGCAAATTAAAAGACAATTTTTGTATTAACATTTCTTAGAGAAAAAGCTCAATATTAACTTAAGTTAAATTTACGCAAATGTTTAGAAAATTATAACGAAAACTTTCGTACAATATTTACGAATTTCAACAATCTTAAGAAAGAGCTTCGAAGAATCTTCGAAACATTGAACGAGAAACAAATTGCAAGAAAAGTAATTTAGCACTTAATTTAACAAATTTTTGCAACAAACTACGTAGCAAGATTCTAAGAGTATATTACTTTTATTAAGTAGAACAATATTGTATTTATAACAATGTTTCGACAAGATTTTAAGAACAATCTTAAGAACAATCTTATGCGCAATAGCAAATTTATTAACAATATATTCGATTTTATCGAAGTAGTTATTAATCTTGATAACAAATTATATAAAAGAGCTATAGAAAAACAATACAATTAATTTTATAAAAGAACAAGAATCTTCTTTAAACTAACAATTAAATATTATTAAAAAGAATTTTGTTTTAATTAGAAGTACAATAATTTAAACTATTATAAATTTATATCTATAAAATTGAATTTTATTTAGCAACGCAAAGAAAAAAACTCTAGAAGAAAGCAAGATAACAAATCTTAAAAAACGTATTATTTATATAGCAAATTAAGTTACTTTGCAAGAGATTGACAAGAACTAAGTAGTATAGAAGAAGAATAATGTTTTATTAAAGCTATGAACGATAACTATATAGTTGATTGAGTCGCGTCTATTGTTATAATCGAAGTTACATAACTAGATAGATTCTTAATTTATAACAAATATTATCAAAATAGTAAAAAAGCGTCGTTCTCGATCCGATACATTTAAGCAAACAATTATAGAAATAGTATCTCAAAATCTTTGTTTACTTCGATCATAACAATCGTTGACGTGCTTGATAAGAAAATTGACGTCGTACATTGAATTGCGACGACGACACTAATAATAGTGCTAATATCAAGAGACTTAATGCTTGTAATAGTAAAGTTGATGTTCTTAATATTCTCACTTCGATATTAGATTGTCGAGTAAAAATTATACGACTAGATTGTGCTTGCATTAAAGATTGAAATATATTTGATTAATAAGTTGCTCGCATAGAGTATTGCGACGCTCTAATAAAAATACGTCGCAATATTATTATGTTTATAGCTCTTGCAACACGACAAATCAATCGAGAGACTATCGCTTTGTAATCGACAATAAGTATAGTAACATTGTCGAGATTGTCGATTGTATATTAGACGTTATGCTAATAACTATAATTCTTTTACTTAATTAGATAGTAAGACTTGTCTCGTATAGTTTGCTTGTTAAGTAGTCTCTCAATCTTATAAGAGAGAGCATTAGACTTTGCATAAGCGTTTGTTGCAAATAACAAATGAACAATAAATTGTCTATAATAAGAATCTTGTTCTAAGATTGTAAATTTTAATTGCGCTATAAAGATTACGAGATAAATTCTTATAATAAATAATAATTCGAGTTAATAGACTTGTTTATCGACGACTTTAATTATTTTGAAGAGTTTAACTTGTTAATTTGAGAACTTCTTGTTAGAGAGATAAAAAATGATGTAATCTTGATAAAATCGTAGATAAATTATAAATTTTAAGTTGATTTTTATAAAGCAATAAGATTGATCGTAACAAGTCTTGTTAATAGCACTAGCAAAAGTTATAATTGCTTCGATATTCTCTTGCTTGATAAGTCTTACGCGATTATATTGTTTCGATAAAACATTAGCAAGCAATTCGATTGCATTGTTAATCTTAAACTTATAAGCTAATTTGTTCGATGCAAAGTCAATAGAGAATTGCACAACATTGTTTGACTCTATTTGTAAATAAAATAATATTTTACTTTAATTATTCTCGAGATAAGCAATAAGATAAAATCTAAGCGCAATCTCTATAATTTGATTAGTGCACTCTAATTGATTGTTTATCTAAGAATAATAGACAATAGAAATAAATATAAAGATCTTTATGTAACTAAAAATTGTAATTTAGAACTTAAACATAAATCGAATGTCTCTATTACTAACAATTAATCGTAATATATCTCAATTATATTTTATCAAAAATATAATAATTATCTTAGTCTATTTTGCGACGTCTTACGTATTAAAATTAGAAATAAGAAATATTTGTTTTGTAAACTTGCAAGTAATAGTAAGTAGAGTATTGTAACTTGCGACTATAAGAGATAGCACAACAATTTAATTTATAATAATAATATAGAAAGATATCGCAAGCGTTACTATAAGATTTAGTTTATTGTATATAGAATGTTGTTTAATCTAATTAATCTAATAGTTAGAACAATAAGCAATATAAATTCTAAGTTGTTTGCTTAATTGATATATATATTATAATAATATTATGCGATTATAGATTTTATAAAAGTCTTTATAATAAATTTAATTATACTTATGTTAGCTAAAAAATCTCTTGTTTTAATGTTTGCAAGATACAAAGACATTCGCGATTCTTTTTAATAATAAAGTAGATAAGATAGTTACAATAACAAAAGCGTATCTCGAATCTTGTTTTACGCTTTTTCTTCAAGATGTCTTCTATAATAGAATTTTACTTTAGTAGTGTTATGTCGTCGAACTCGTTTCTCGAACGCGCAGAAGCAGCACTTCTAGTATATATGTGTAATAGATAATATCGCGCTTGTTAAATCGCAATTACTATAATCTTTTGACACAATAAGACTTGAAGCATCTATTATTTTAGAGGCGCTACAAAGTAATCGCGATCTAACGAGTGCAAAAATCAAAATCGTTAAATTGTGAATTCGATTCGTGAAATGTTCGTCAAGTCTTAAGATTTTTAATTGTATTCACAAGATTGTTTCGCTCTTGAAGACCTATTTATAGTACTAATGATTTAGAAAAGATATGTCGCGAACGTAGTTCAATTTGACTTTCTTTTGACTTATTTTCGCGAACGTAAATTTAGAGAGAAAGATAGTTGTTATGTCGTCGAGCTCGTCTCTCGAACGCGCAAGAGCAGCACTTCTAGTATATATGTGTAATAGATGATATCGCGTTCGTTAGATCGCGATTACTATAATATTTTGATACGATAAGACTCAAGGTATCTATTATTCTAGAAGCGCTACAAGTAGATTAAGAATCTTGTTTTAGTGCTAATTCTTAAAGTAAGTCTTCTTAAGTCTATTCTTAAATTTGTTAGATATCTCGATCAAAATAATATAATAGACAATTGTTTGTTCTAATAGAGAAAACAATACTTTTATAATGTTATCTTGACAAAGTTGTATAGAGTATTTGTATAGTAACTTTAGAATCTCGAGCTTCTTTGTAGTTGTTATATCGACTTAAAGACGCAACAACACATTTAACACAATATTTATCTTTTTAGTCTTGTAACGTATTAAGATATTAAAATCGAATAAATATTAAGAGACGCGTATTAATTGCAAATTGAGTTTGTTCGTACTAAATATAGTAAGAGTTATTTGACGTAATATAAAAATAGCGATAAAGTAATCTATATAAATAATAATCAATAATATCTTAATTAACTTTATTATATATTTAATCTTTTTTATCGTTTATACAATGTTGACGATCTTTAACTTTATCAATTAGTAATTCTTTTCGATATTGTTAAAATACTTACTAAGAAATATAATCGATTAAATCGCGATTCGTAAATATGAGATATTGTTAAAAGAATTGTTAAGAACGTAATATATAATAGCGACGAATTTTTATTGCTTTAATATATTAAGATTTATGTAAAGACAACGATAACAATTGTAGTGCGTAAAAAACATAAATATGCTAAAAGTAATTTGTAAACTTCGAAACGTTTGTCATTTCTTTAGAGTTAATTTATACAAATAGATTTTTAGTCTTTTACATTTTTGTAAAGAATTTTTAATTATAATATTACACGTTAATATAATCTTGCGCTTCTATAATAATAATATTTGTTAAGCGTACTTCGATATTAATAATTTAAGATATTTAGTAAGTTTTAGAAACAACTTTAGATTCTTTAAATTGTAAGAGAATTGCAATAAAGTTATTGCGACGATTTTCTTCTCTAATATAGATATATCTAGACTATTAACGCGTTGATCGAGTAAAGAAATTGACAAATATTTTAAGAACAACTTGAAGAAAGCTAGATTAACGCGCTTTTCGCAAAATAATTAAAAGATTGTAATAAAAGATTGTAAATATTCTTCAAGAGTATGCGAAAAAATGATAATGTTATTTACGTAAGTACGTGTAAATTTCTTGTAAGAACAAAGTAATTTATCAATTTGTTGTTGCATATAAGATGATAATTTCTTGTAACTTATAAGAGTTACGCTTGACTTCTTCTAATTGCGATAATTGATAATAATAAATTTGCTTCAATTAGTACGTTTAACATTAAACTAATAAAATTATTCTATTGCATTAATTGTAAAGATATAGAAATATCTCGCAACTATTGCGATAATATAGATCTACAATAATTAGAAATATATGTCGTTCTTAGTAATATTATTAAGATTTCGAATATCTATAGTAGCACAATTTTTACAATTGAGATTGCTAAGAAGATTTTGTTATATTACAAAGACAAAATAGCTAAAGCGCGTAAACTAAGTAACAAAGTGCATCTTACTTTGCTTATATAGTTTATCGAATATCGCGTTAATTATTTTGCAATTCTTGTAATTTAGTAAATAGATTTTGAAGAGTTTAAGCATTGCATTGTTTTTTAAATTAACGAGCATTTACTTCTTTTCTAATATATCGATTGTAATATTAGCATTAACAAAGAGATCTTTATAATTAATAATTAATAGCTTAAATAGCAATAAACGTACTTGATTTATTACAGATTGTAACGTTATTGCAATAGACGTATTTTAGAGCAAAGTCTATAATAGAAATATTTTGTGTTGCGATAACAAGATTCTTGTTATTAATATTTTTAAGATCGTTTGTTGAGATCGCGTACGCAATTACTATAGTAGCGACAATTTTTGTTAACTTAGTTTTTTAGAACTGCTTCTTTTATGCTTGATTTATAGAACGCGCTGACATTTATCTACACGCGATTATAAATACTTTATTAGACATTGTTAAGAAGTATTTTTGCTAATTGTATTTAATTATAGTTTCTAGTCTTGCTCTTCGCGAGAGCATTATGATGTCAATAATAACGTTGTGTACTTGAACAAAGAACAATAACGTATTTACGATATATGCGAAAACGTTTCTATCTTGATTTAGACAAGTAGCATATTGCGATTCGAATAAAAAGTTACAATCTAATAAGTTATTATAATAGATAATAGAAATCTTAGCTATAATATATAATTGTATTGTGAAAGTCTTACATATTCGAATAATTTACTTAATATTTGTATTTTGTCAAGTAACAAAATTAATAGAAGCGATAATATTACAAACATTAATACGTACTTTATAATATTTAAAGTTTAATACTATTTTCTAGAAAGCAAGCATATTAATTGCGAGAAATATGTTTGTTTTCAAATTGTTTACAAGATGTATTTTAGCTATAAAGTGTATTGTAGCTATATTATTATAGAGATTTGTTCTATTAATGCAAACGTATGCTAGAACGTACTTCGAAGTTTGAATTTTTTTTTCTTATATCGCGAACTAATAGAGATAAGATTAGTCAATATATCTTTATGTTATTTAGTTGTTTTTAAATGAAAATTTTGTCTTCAAATGTTACAAAACATTTACTATCAAGATAGTCTTTCTCTTTCTTAATGTTTTCTAGATAATCTTGCGAAACGCGTTTTTTAATTGCGTTATCTTTTGTTGCTTTTAATTAAAGTATAACGATTGCGTAATATTAATTTCGAAATATATAATCGATTTATTTTCTAGATTGATCGAAAACAATTTTGAATATTATTATAAAAGATATTGTCTTAGTAAAAGATAATACTATCTTAAATGCGTTGTGTGCTTCTATAGTCTTAATAAATAGAATTAAGATTGTTAATCTTTAACATTTATCGCGAAGATATTTGAATAAAAGATTACGTAAAATAAAATCTGCATAACAAGTAATATATTGATGCTTCTATAATAGTTCGAATGCTATTATAACAAAGTTAACATTTTGATTGTTATAGTAGTAGTTATTATTATAATTAGATTTTTACTTTGTATTGTTCTAATTGTTGTAATACAACTCTTAACAATAATTCTATTCTATAATATTTTTATTCTTGTCAATAATAAGAGTTTCGATATTCTCGATAACGTTTGCTTGATATGCTTGTTAAGAATTAAAATAATAGATATTATTAAAGAATTTTAAAGATTAACAACTTGAATTTAACTTTTTAATACTTGTTTGTTCGACTGTAATTTTCAATTGCAATTTAAATAATAATAGTTGTCGATTGTTTAAGAATTAATTTTGATCTTAACTTTAATTATACTCTTGATCTTGAATTAAATGTTAATTATAACAATCTTAATAATCTTAATTAAGTTGATAATTTTGTTGCTGCTAAGAATACTAATTATTGTAAGTATTATTCTGTTAAAATTAAGATTAAAAGAAGAAAGAGAATTGATAAGAAAACTAATTGCTTAAATAAGATCGATTGAAATTAGATTTTTGCAATTGCAAATTACAATCTAAGAATTAATTTAAAGTATATTGATCGAAAGATAAAGCACTTTGATTGTTACAATTGATATCTCGATTATTAAATAAATTAGCGATCTAAATAAGACAATTGTTTGACGTTTGATTACGAAGAGCTTTGCTATTATAGTTCTATCAATTATGCTTTGTCTTATTTAGATTTTCTATTATATTGCTTAAGATAATATCTTGTTTTATCTTAAAAGATATGATATTATTCTTTTGCAATGTCGAGTAGATATTATAATAGATTGTATCGAGCTAATTTTGTAATAAGTCTAAATCGATATTTTTAGCAAGACGTACAATTTTCTAATCGTATTCGCGAGATTTTATACGACTAGCAGCGTCGCGAAGAGTATACTTCTTCTTGATTATTAACTTTAAAACTATGTTGAACGATTTCTTAAAACAATTATACAACAATTGCGTCTATTTTTCGATCTAATTATTGACAACTTCGATAGTTAATTGCGTTATTTGTTTCTTATTTTTTGAGAGTTCTTCGATTTATTATGCTAGTATCGTGTCTCGCAAATATGTTTACAAATTTTTGCGAGTTAGCTTTGCACTCTTAATTGTAACAACGTTTTTAGCATGCTTAATAGAAAAATATACGTTATAAAAATAGATATTCTTGAAAATATATTTTATAATTTTCTCGATAACTATAGTTTTGTTGTTATAATTAAGATCGAAGAAATCAAGTTTAGCAACATTTCATCTATATAACTTGTTAAGCGTATTTTCTTAATCGAGTAATCTCTATATTCTCGATAGATTTTAAGAATTTTAAATATTTTAAATCTGTCGAACGAATTTGATTGATAAATTGAGCTGTTACTTAAGTTATAATAGCATTGATTGCTACTTAAATTGCAAGATTAATATTGCTTGTTATAAATAATTTTATTGATTTATTGTTAATAATTTCTTTTGCGAATATAATAAATGTGTCTCGAATAATAGTAATTAAAGATTTTAGCGACAACGTAATACTATCGAGATTTAATAATAGAACGAAGTTGTCAAGACTAAGAAATCGACAATCTTGAAATCAAATTTGATTTCGATGCTCTTGTAATAGAAGTATTTGTTTCGATAGCAATATTCTTGTGCTTAAGTAATAGTTTCTTAGTAAAGTAGTAATTAGCGAATAACGATAGTAAGAAACTAGATAATAGTTGCTAACAATTAGATCTATTACGTATATAGAATTTAAAGTATTTTGTACTTCGATACTTCGCAATAACTTGATAGAATATTTGACAAATTAAATTGAAGACAAATTTATCGATTGTTCAATGCTCTAAATAGCTAGACAATTTAAGTAAAATAACTTTTGTTGTAATTCGAATAATAGATTGTTTTACAATATAAGATCTTGAAGTACTAGAGACAATACTAAAGATTATTGTACAAAACTCGTCGATAAGATAGATCGACACTATAATTGTAATATAATTGTAGAACTTTTAAATCTTACAAATAAATAAGATAGTAAGTTTTGTCGACAAAGTTAGCTTGTTAAGATACTATTATAACAATAATAATCGAGACTCTTAATAACGACTATCTAGAAACTCTAATAAACAACAATACTCTAATCGAGATAATTGATAAGATAGATAAACAATTCTTATCGCACTTGATTGAATAATTGATTGATTAATTGATTCTCTACTAGATTTATAATTGTAGAAGAACTGTAATGCTTTATAAATATAATAGAATAATATTTAATAAAGTTACAATTGTAACTCGTTAAAGCTATTATTTGACAAGAACTAAGTAATATAAAAGAAGAATAATGTTTTATTGAAGTTATAGACGATAACTATATAGTTGATTGAGTTGCGTCTGTCGTTATAATCGAGATTATATAACTAGATAGATTCTTAATCTATAACAGAGATTGTCGATTACAAAACTTAATAGATTGTCGACAAATTAATATTATATTAACAAACATATTTAATAGTTAAAACAACATTAAAAGCAAATCGATATAGAGACAAATACTTTCGACACTAGATTAAACAATAATTATTATCTAATAGAGAACTCAAATTAATTACAAAAAGTTCTAGATAAAATATTATTAGATAAGACACTCGCATTTACGCAAAAAGTTAATTAAGTATTTCAAGAAATTATCAAATCTTATAGTCTAGTTATCGACTTAAACCTAAAGTATAAGTAATTAAAGAAACTTTTACAAATGCATAGAAGATATTACAAATTATCTTGAGACTTTAGCTAGTTTATCGAAGATTATAAACAAATGCAAGAAGAAGCTAGAAAGCAATGTTATTACAAAAAAGAATATATTCGACAAAATTATAGAACAACTAAATCTTATTAAGACGAACGCACAAATATTAATACTTAAGTGTAAAGATGCTATTATTAAAGAAGCAAACAACTTATATGCAAGTTTTAGTTAAACAATTTACTATAACAATATATGCTAGACTTATTTAGAAGACAAGCAAGAAATTAATTGATTTTCGAAGATGTTAAAGTTAGCAATTTAACAATAGAAAGAAGCTTAACGCAAATAGATGCTTAAAGTAAAAGTTACAATACAAAAGCAAAAAAAAGTTCGAATTTCTTAATAAAAAGTATATTAAAGAAATACAATATATTAGTTTAATAGTAGCAACTAAAGTTAACAATATATGCATAATATTTTATTATATTAATTAAGATTAACAATTGTCGACTTATAGCAATAGTTAATTCTAATATAATAAGTAATTTTATAGTCAAAGCTTTTGTAGAGAGAAAAGAATGTTCTACTTAGAAGAAGTTAGACTAATCGCGAAAATCCGAATTTATTACGTAACTCGATTTCATAACATTATATTCGAGTTCTTAACAATTAAGCGAAAGAATTCTTTCTAAGTGAGCCAATCAAGTAACTTGATTTATCAATCTTGGCAATTCGATTTTACGCTAAAAATTCGAATCGAATTTCGATTTCAACTTTTGGAATCAAAATCCAATTTAACAATTAGTTTAACTAAAGAAGCTTGACGCTTACAATCTAATAATTGTAGATAGAAACTTGTTACTTATAGAGAATAGAAAAGTAAATAAAGAAACAAAACTATTATCGATAACTATTTAGCAATATTACAAGAAACTAATTTTTAATATAATAGAAATAATTATTTATAATATTGTTCTAGAAATATCTTAATTAAAATAGCACAATCTAGAAATTAACTAGAATATACAAGTTCTTAAATTTGCGCAATATAATTACGCAATTTATATTTAATTTATATATTAATAGCATTTAATAGTAGATAAAAGATTAAGTCGAAATTTGATTGCAAGTAGCAAGCTTGTATTCTCTAGCATAATCGACAGATTAAATTTCAACTCGAACAAGTTAATTCGCTCAATTCTAATCTTGGGACCAAGCAAAAGTTCTAGTTTAATCAAGTAAATCGAACGCATAAGACGCGTCGAACGCTTAATTTAATTCGTTCGATTACGTGACGTTACGTAACGCGCTAATTATATGCGATTAGCGCGAACTCTGCGCTAGCTCAATCGAATTAGCGCATAGATAAAATAAGATAAGATAAGCGAATGCTAACGCGACGAAGTTAGTTTGAGTTCTTGACATTAATTCGATAAAATTCGACTCTAGAGTCGAGTTCGCATCTTGATTCTAACTCAATCCTACGAGATTCAAGAGAGTAAATCGAGTTAAGAAAAAAGTGTTCGATTTAACTCAACGATTACACTAGTATTCTCGCAAAAAAACAATTTAATAAAATTTAACTCGACAAATATTGATAAAGATTAGTCAAATTATAAAGTTAAAATAAATAAAGAAATTGGGAACTTTCTAAGAGCTTTAAACTATTCAATATAGTAAAAGAATTGCTAAAGTATACATTAAGAATATACAACAATTAAAAGTATTTATTTTAGAAAAAAAAACCTAAGATTTTATCTAAATATTAATTGTAAAATTATAAGATTAAACTTAAATTAGACAAGCAATTTAAGTTTAAATCTATATATATTTTATTCAAAAAAAAAACTAAAAATAATTCGCGAATATTTAACAAAAAAAAAAAAAATTTATTAAAAATCTTAATTACAAGCAAGATATTTAATTCTCTTTGTATTTAAGAAGAACAAAATTTTCTATTTATATATTAATTATCGAAAGCTAAACAATATTACAATAAAAAATCGATATTTATTACTCAATATTAATAAGCTTTAGAATTGATTATTTAAAACAAAGTACTTTATTAAATTGAATTTACAAGAAATATACAATTAAATAAAAATAAAAATAAAGAAAAAGTAAAAGATAGCTTTTCGTATACAATATATATTATATAAATATACAATAATGTTGTTTGAATTTACAAACGTCTTAACAATATATTAAAAAATAATCAATAATATATTACAACAATATTTAAATTAATTTGTTATATTATACTTAAACAATATTATAATTTACTTAAGTATTTTAAAAAAATATATAGACTATATTTTTAAAGTATCAAAATATCTAAATTGAAAAAATCTATATTTTAAATTAGAAAAATGCAAGATTTATTAAAAAGAAATTAATTTTTTTAAATTTGTTATTAAACCAATATAAAGTATATATAAATCTCGAAAAGCTACAAGCAATTAAAGAAAAAAATTATCTATTAATATTAAAAAAGTTTAATTCTTTTTAAATTTTATAAACTACAATAAGAAATTTATTAGAGGTTACTTTGTTAGCGCAATATTATTAACAAATTTTATAAAGAAAAAGACGCTATAAATATAAAAATTAACAAAAGAAAAATTATTTTAGAATCTTAAGTTAGAATGTTTAAAGAAATTGATATTAAAAATATACATTTTATAATTGTTAAATAGAATTGAAATCAATATATTAGATTTAGCTATTAATATATATTTTAATTAAGAGCATAAAGATATATAATACTTAATAGTATATCTATTAAAAAAAGTCTTATTAGTCAAACAAAATTATAATATTTACAACAAGAAACCACTTGCTATTGTAGTCTCTCTAAAATTATAAAGAATATATATCGAAGAATTATTAGAATTTACAATTCTTATAAATTACAAAAATCTTTTGTACTTTACTATTATTAAACAATTTAACAAAAGATAAATGCAATAATTAAAGTAACTCGAATAATACAAGTTCAAAATATAATATATTTTAAACAAAGATAATAACAAAGCAAACGTACTTATATTTGCATTTAATAAATTCTAACTTTAGTTCTAGATGTACATAGATCTATTATAACAAAAGTTGCAATTTTGTGTTACTAATATCTTGACTTTGTGCAAGATCAAGATTTGATTATTAGAATCTTGCATTATTTGCGAGAATCTAGAGATTTAAGTCAAGTTTTGCGAAAGACGATCTTAATATTTCTCAATATTGCGCTCGTAGATGCGTTTGTCTTGTATAATAGTTATAATTTGCTTACGTAAGATGCGCACACGTTCTCTTAATTTATTAGATTTGTCTCAAAAGTAAAATTTGTTCAAATCGACAAAATCTAATATTTAAATCGAAAAACGTAGTAATTTGACGCAATTGTGCAACTAGCGAACAATTGCAAACGTTTGTGCGCATCGCGAATATCAAAATTTTATACGTTAAGACGTAGTCTAACTCGATAAAGATTTCGCAACTTTGTCGAACTTTAAGAAAACAAAATAAACTCTTCGAGCAAATTTTGTCTCGACAATACTAATTTAAGTACGTAGAATAGATAGATCTATAAGATTTGCAAGATCTAATAAATATCTTAATTTCTATTAGTTCGATCTATCTCTCGAAACGCGAATATAATAGAAGAAATAATTATATAAAAACAAAGAAGTTGTTTAATTACAATATATTTAAGATTAATAAAGACAAATTACTATTAGCAAACAAGTATAAGCTAAATACTATTTTACAAATACTTAAAGACAATAAAGAAAAGTTTTTAATAAAAAAAGAAAAACTTTAAATATCTATTGACAAAATCGACAAATATATAAAGAAATATTATAATAAATTTGTTACGATGATCGTACTTTCCTTGCTTGGCAAGGCATTTCTTAGCAATCAAGTCTATATTTAGATTTGAAGAACTTTTCTTCTTCTAGCTAGCAATTCAATTCTTTTTATCATCAATGTTCTTCTTGCAATGCGAGAATCGCATCATTTGATAGCTTTAACAAGTTATTCGATAATCAATTTCTACATTAATTACAACTAGAGAGAAATTACTTCATTATCATTTTTGCTTCTTAGAAGTTTGCTTTTCACTATCAAGAAACTTGCTTTTTCGCGACAAAAATTGACTACTAAAAAGAGAATATCTCATTAGTATTTCGTATTATTCTTTCGTCAACAATCTTAACGTCGTCGTCAAAATTGTCAAATGAGATCATCGAACTTGCGTAAAAGCTAAACGATTTCTTAATAAAGATCAACGAATCATTGTCGAAACGATTCAAGAAGTTCTTGTCTATCTTGCAAAGTATATTGAATAATATTTTCAAGCTAGTGACTATCTATACAACGATTAAAACTAGTGAGCGTTTAAGATTTGCTAAGTTGTTCTACTATTTATCAAATTGAATCGTAAATAAATTGACTTTTACAAGAATTGTGAAGACTTTCGTAATAAACACAAAAGTCTATTGACAAACGCCAATTTATTTTAGCTTTTTCTTCTCTTCGCAAATAAAAAAGTCAAAGAGTTTAATTAAGAAAAAAAGCATTTTGCAAAGTTCGAAGTCTTCGACTTTACGCATCGCTATACGATTTCAAAAAGTTGACGATACTTCTATATTAAAAAGAAATCGACGTTCGTTCGATTTTTCTATATTGATTTTATCGATTTTTTTTATTTCATTTGTTTAAAAGACTTTTCTTAACTTTTGAAACGAGTTTATATTTTTCATTACTTAAACGTCTTTCGAATCAAGCTCTTTTGAAGCTAACACTATCGACGTCTCTAAGAAGAAAAGACGAGAAACGAATAAGACGTTCAAGAATGATTTAAAAAAAATATCTCGCTCATTTGAATAAACATATTACGAACGATAACGTCAATTATAACAAAAATCGAAGATTTAGTGAACAATCTAGCAATGCAAAAGCTAATTAATTAGGCAATAATTAGAACATTAGCAAGCTACATTGCTCAATTGAGCAAATTGTCTTCGTTTATCGCTTTTTTGAGCTTATCAAATTTTATTAATTAGTAAGACTCTTTAAAACAATAGAGTTCTTCGAAATTAATCGAATCAACGAGTAATGATATCTTATAAAAAATCACGTCATGTTTCGAATCTTCGATTTAGATTATTTTCATTTAAATCTTGAGAAATTCTATGACAAGAACCATATTGTTACTATCGAAAAAAAAATTATTTATTGAGAGATATACATTTTTTGTCGCAAAGTTGGCGACTATGTCACTATTATTAAGAAAAAAAAGATTAGAAATTATATATCTACATGCTTTCGAGAAAACGCATTGTATTAATAATTAAATAACTTTACTCAAAATAAAAAAAATGCAATGACTACTTTATTTAATGAGCTAAATCGTATTCTTCGTCGTCTAAAGAAGCGATTCAAAATTTTCATATTAACAACTCAAGATAAGCTAAATCGAAAAATCTTTTTCGTAAAAAATTCGCAAAACGAAAAGAAATCGTACGTATATATATAAGATGTAGAGTTGTACGTTATATAAACAAATTTAAGTGAAGATCTAGTTAAGACGATCTAAGTTTAGAATCACTTATCGTTAGAGTTTCAAATAATTATATCGTCATCTACAACGAATATTTTAATTTGAAAATTCGACGAATTAATAACAAATCGAAAGAAAATGTGACAACGTATCGCTTTATTTCAAGAGAAAAATAAAAAACAAAATGAAAAAGAAAATCGATTTTCGAAGAAATCGAAAAATAAATTTAAAATTAACGAGAAATCTCGTCGTAATCGTTCGCAAATACGAGCAAATAAAAAAACTTTTATAAATCATTCTTTCTTTAATCGTTATTTCGAACAAGAACGAAATAATTTTCGTTCAAATTATTAGCGATCTTACTTTTCTTCGTATTAGCAAAATTTCTTATTTTATCAATCGAGCTTTTTTTTTTACAATAGAGTTTTTCTTATTAAGAAGAAGATTCGAATTTCTTTTACGTCAATGATAGAATAAAAGCTTATACAAATTAATAAAACGCAAATATGTTTAAGTCGAATTTAATTTAAACTTATTCGAGTTAATTAAACGTTTAAAACATTCAAGATTAAAAGATCGTCTTATCTTTGACAAAACAATCGCTAATAATTATCGTCAATAATGTCAATTTCTATCGAAATAAATTTTACGATCAAGATAGAGTTCTTATCGTAAAAAGAGAATGTGAAAAATTCTTATATTCTTACGAAACGAACAACACAATTTTTTTCCCTTAAGTCTTAAATTCGCAAATGACACATTAGCAAATTCAATTATATTTCGATAATTAAAACGAGAATTGAAATCAAAAAAATAAAGAAGATGCAAAAACATATTACGATTACGCGTTAACGAATATCGAAACGACGTATTCTTGAAATCGCAAAACTAATTTTTGTAACAAGATTTTCAATAAAAAGAAAAATAATAACAAGAAAAATAACAAGAATATTGATAATTTCTTTGTCGACGTAGCATATTATATCTTTTCACAAAAAAACATCGTCGAAAAATCTATTTATTAACGATATTAAAATACTTTTGAATTTAAAAACAAGCTTCATACTTACGTGCGATCGTACAAAAAAAAATCAACAAAAGTTCTTAAACTTTATTTAACAACATTTATTCTCGAAACTAGCTTTTTCAAATATAATTGCACGAAAAATAATAATTTTCTGGACAACATTTTTCAAAGAAAACGAAATAACATTTAAAGCGTAATATTACGTCACAACAATAATCAAATATAGCGTCAACGATTTATTAAGTCTCTTTTGTCTAAATTTTAATTGCGACATATTTATAATAAATTGCGTTTTCGTTAAAGCGAAAATGTTTAACATAAAGATTAAAAAATGTTTTTTAATTTCATTGAGAGACATCGACGTGACAAAATATATTTTAAACGAATAATTCTTTGTAAACGTCTATTTGAAGAACGAGAACAAAGTTAATAACAAAATAATTGCTCACATTCGGTACGAAGTTCACTTAATAAATAATCTTAAAACGAAATTTCTTATGAGCATGAATATTCTAGAATCGAAACAAATAATTATAAATATATTGAATCGAAAACTAAAATTCGAATTTTGTGAGAAAATTTTAATACTTTGCGAAATAAAGATTCAAAACAATGTTCGAATTCGTCGAACTATTCGCACAACGAAAAAGAAAATAATTTTCGCGAAATTAATAACAAAGATTGCTATAATTTTTTTTAAAAAAAGTAAACTCTTTGAATGTAATTTTCTTTTTGAATTCATAATGTTAGAAGCGTATGCTTATTTCGTAAATGCGAACTTTCAATTTATTAACTTTCGCAACGATAAAAAAATTTCGCAAAAATTCAATAATCGTCGTCGTATTAAACGTATCGTAAAATACAAAAATGAAAAATGTTATATTGTAAAAAAAAAGAATTACTTACTTGCGACGATTTCTTTTTTCGAAGATTATTCAATTTTATTTAAGTTAAACTTTGCTAAAATACGTCTCTCTTAAAAGATTATTTTAAAGAACATAAAAATTTAATTGAAAAACAACATCATTATTTATGAGTTACTTAACGAAGTTTCAAAATATGTTAAAATAATTAATCGTCATTCAAGAATTTAAAAGAATATCGACAATATAATAGATTTTTTTTTCAAACAACACATGAATTTTTTTATAATAACTAATTAATAAATCATTGTTAACGCGAAATTAACGCATAAAGTTTATTCATTAAGTCGAGAGTTAAAGATTTTAATTAATAAAAAATTCGACAAGATGCATGCACAAAACAAACTAAAATAATTCGAAAATTCTACATTCTTTAAAGTTTTTATTTTCGTAATGTAAAAAATTGTATATGTTGACTTGAACAAAAAGTTCACTTAAAAAGATAAAATAATAATTGATATTCGAAGTCTAAACGTTATTAGCGTTACGAATTTGTATTCTTTGTCATTACAAAAAGATGTAATAATTAAATTATAGAATTGCTTTCATATTATTGTCGTAAACGACAACGATCAATTTTATTAATTTCTAGTTAAAAAGAAGCATCGAAATCGTTTTACGATTATCTTTTACAAAAAAAAGAAACGATCGAACGTAACTTTTATAAGTTTCAAAGAATCAATATTGTACGTTCAAAATAAAATGAACAAATTTCTTAGATTTTATCGCGAGTTTTACAAATATTATATTGACAATATTGTATTTTTTTCGCACAATATTGTTAAGCATTTGGCGCATTTTAAGATTATCTTCGTTTTGTTTTTTCAAATTAGAATTTCTTTGAAGCTCAAGAAATCGTATATCGAATATTTATTAATAACATTATTGAAGCAACGTGTCAACAATTTAGATCTTTGAATTTTCAAAAAAAAGCTTGCTACGTTAAAAGAATTTAATTTCTCTAAAACGTTAAAAAACTTGAAAATCTATTTAGAAATAACGAATTGACTTCGATTAAAAATCGTCTATTATGCGCAAATAACAAAAGTTCTTTAGAATTTAAGACAAATTTGCTAAAGAAGTTTTCGACTAAAAATGAAAAAGTTCGCGCACAATATTGCAAAAATATTAGTATCATTTTTAACGACGTAAAGTTGCAAAGCTTTAAAATGCTTTAATAGCAATTAACAAAAAAGAATATTTTTTATTATTATAATTCTTAAAGGCAAATGTATATTAATATATACGATTTCAAGAAATATAAATTCGAAATTTATGTTTATTATGTGAAAAATAATTTCAATACGAATTTTTTTTAAACAATTAACATTCAAACTATAATGTATCTTTTTAAATTATTAAATAACGTTAAAAAGAAATATTAATCAACAAAGTTTAAAATGATAGCGCTTGTTTAAACACTTAAAAAAATTCGACATATATTAAATTACATTCTAGAAAAGTTTATCGTAATTTTTATTAATTATTTTGTGACGATCGACATTGCGAAGCAAATTAAATTTTTTTTTCGTCGATCGAATAAATCTACGACTCATTCGCGTCTCACAATATATTTCACAATTTTCTTTTAACATTAAATGAAAAATCAAGAAATACAACATTATTTTCGACGCTCTTTTACGATTATTGCCAAAAAATCATTCACAAAAGAATTTTACGAATGACGAAATTCTAAACGAGATATCAACGTATTACGTCACTTTAATTGAGATAACTTCACCTTTTAAAAAAAAATTAACAAAAATTTACAAAATTAATAAAAAATAATTTAAAATTTACGAAATGCTTCTTAGTTAACGCAAAAAAAACAATGATAATCGACGAAAAAGTCAAAATTATTTAGTCAATTTAAAACGAAACGAAATTTTGCTATTATTATTTTAACAAAAGTTTCAACTTTGACGACAAAAACTTAAATCGTAATTTCGATGCTCAACACAATAGATACAACATCGAAAAAGTCGATCAAATCCAAAATGATAAAACGAAAATCTACTATTATAATTTTAACAACTTCGACAACATTAAAGAATTTTAAGAAAACTATTATCTTAAAAGAGTCGACAACATTGAAAAAATCGATTAAGTTAAAAAAAATTAAAGTAGAAAACATTTAATTCATAATAAAGAAAAAATTTATTTACTTTCAAGACGAAAAAAACGAACAACTAAAATTGTGCATTTTTAAAGCTATAAAAGCGAGAATCTTTAAACTATCGCATGATGCATAGACGTACGAAGAATTCTCACGCATTTATGATAAAATTATAATTAACTATTATATGAGAAACTTGATTAAACGATTAAAAAAATATCTAAAGCATTGCTCATCATATTAGCTTAACAACACAATTAGACATCGTTTATACAAATAACTAAAGTCTATTATTACGAAGTCGAAAATATTTTATATCATTATTATTGATTTTATTTTCGCGTTGTCGAAGTTGTCAAACGAATACAGTTTTTTCATGTTAATAACAAACAAATTCTTCAAAAGAATTATAACAATAATTAAGAAAACAATTTTCTTAATCAAGAAATAAGTCGTTAAACTCATTGACGCTTTCGCGAATTAAAATCTTTCTTTATGCATTATTTTTGATCAAAACAATTTTTTTATTCGCTTTATAAAAAGCAATTTTTCATTTACTAAAAGTCGATTTATTATATTTTATTGCTTATTATTTATAATTAAATGATCAATCGAAAAATTTAACTAAATAATCGAAATAGCACTACGTCACTATTTCACAACGAATTCGAACGCGAATTGAAAACGTTTTATCATTAGATTGCGTAATATTTTAAACAACTCAAAGAATGCGTCAACGAGAAAATCTTCAAACGAACTAATTTACGAGAAAATCGTTCGCGACGTTCTATTATTGATTGATTTTTACAAAGAAGACACTAATTACTTTGCGAAAAAAAAAATTTAAAAAGAAATTGCGAAATTCATGAAGTTTGTTAACGTAAAAATGAAACTTCGATACGACAATCGTCATCAATCGCTTATCTTGAGAAAGAATGATAAAAAAAAATTTAAGTTTCATTTCGAATACAAGATTTCAAATTTGAAAAATTCTAAATTCTCGAATTAAAGAGCAAGGTCTTTCACAATCTTGAAAATCCATAAGCATTTAACGTTTAAACTAGATTTATTTCTTAATTAAAAAATTCATTTTGTGATGTTCATCGCCATGCTAGAACTTGCGTCAAAAAAGAAAGATTCATATTTTAAAATCATAAATATTAAATTATCGTCTATAAATAATGTCGAAAAAGATAATCGATATAAGTTCGAAAAATTGCTTGACAAACGTATAACATCGCGCGACAACAAAGATCAAAAAAAGAAAATCGTCTAATACTTAATTAAGCGAAAAGATTAAAACTTAACGCATAACGTATAATACGATGAAGTTGACTTGAAGAAGACGTCAAATTTAATTAGTAATTATTTAAACATTTACGACGCATAATTAATATAAAAATATCAAAGTTCGTAAAGCAACATCGTTTGAATTAAAACAATAAACGAGTTTACTAAAGTGTGTTTTGCTAACAAAAACTCGAGATTCTTGCTTTGATTGCTCGTCGAAAGCGTATTATTACGAAATTGTTTTATAAAAGTGAATTTGCTTTGTGTTACGATGTCGTTCTACTTGTTATATGTTTTACTTGCAAATAAACTTCGAAATTCTTAGAACTAATAGACGTGCAAAACGCGTTAGCTTTGCTTTATAGTTAAACATAGCATTAACATTAATATTCTTTACGCAATAGCAATGAATTCCTCTACTTTTGTTCTCGCATAAGAATATTCATTAAGTAGACGAAAACGAATTAATGAAAAGATATTGATTGCGAAACGAAATAACAATCGAAAAACGAAAACTCAAAGAAATCGTTTCTTTAAACGTGCGAAACGACTAATAGTGCGAACGAAAAAAAGAGTCGATAATTTAGTTTTGCTTCGCATAGAATTCGCATATTGCAACAAGTTAATTAAACGCATAGTATAAGAAACGAGAGCAAAAAACGCAACGCAAAATCTTATAGTTATTAATGTCATCTTCAAAGACATAAGACTAAAAATTGCTTTCGAGATTTTTCGAAAATGAAATATCACATTAATAAGAGTTATCGTAATCTATTGATTGCCTTATTACAACAAAGACTTATTAAAAAACAAATTGCTTAACATAATTTACTAGCAATTCGATAAGCTTAAAGAAATCTTCGTTGAAACGATAAAAAAAGTAGCTTTACGAATTCTAAATCTATCAAATTTAGTTTTATATTCGAAAAAAAAATTAAGTGCTACTTTAATTCTTAGTAAGTACAAGTTTAAATTATTGCTATTAACGAAGAAGAAATTTATACGACAAAATCGTTTAATTATTAAGAATCGCTACTTTGCGACAATCACAAACAATCATTAGCGCATTTTTGACTTAATAAAATAAAACAAGTATCTAAAGAATAGAGTTAGAGCTTTGAAAAAATTGCTTAAAATCTACAACGAAAATAGAAAAAAATTAACTTTTGCATTATTAATGTTGATCGTTTATAATATAATAACAATCGCGAAAATTCTTTTTTTTCTAGTAGTTTATTTGAAAATCGAAATCACTATTTCGATCTTATCAATAATAGACTATCGAAACGAATTTACTAATTTTGAACATCTTATTTTCAAAACATAAAGAGAAAATCAAGCATATCTTGATTTTTAGAACTTAACTTTATTCGAAACTTTCGATTAAAATAACAATTTCAAAGATTTTTTTTATTTATTATTTCAAATGCATTCGAGAAAGATAAGAATGAAATCTCTCAAAAAAAAAATTTATTACTTTGCTAAAAATGAAAGCAATCGCAACATTTCAAAAATACGAAAGTAATTTAAAAGCTTCGATGAAATTAATGTTTTAAGATTCTTTATTTCGTCAATTGATTACACACATATATAATACGAAATTAAGAGCTCGCAAAATATTAAACGTAAACAAAGACTTTTATCTACTCGTAAAAAAAGCATTCGTCATTAATATTCTTTAGCAATTTGAAGAGTACAATGACTTTAAATTAATCGCAATTCTACTTTTTCTTGCACACTACAATGTAATAGTGACAAGAATTCGTCTACTAAAATCGTCGATAATACGCGTTTTTTTTAGCGCATTTGTCGAAATCATTATATTTCTTAATATTATTAATAATTTAATGTTAACACTTAAAAAAACTCACAATTTCGCAATCGCAACTTTCGATTCTTTTTTATTTTTTCTTTACATTTGCATCACGACATCAAAATTCAATTTCACAATTTTCACAAATTTCGATTTTGCGAATTTCACAAATTTCGATATTTCGATATTAAATATGTCGATTAAAGACGAATCGCATTTTCTCTTTTATGACGCGTCGATATTAATTGAGCTCAATTTTAATAACTTTTTAATCGAATATTTTTCAAAGAATTGCGCAATTTTATTCGATCAATAACTTTACGAGATTCGTAACGTCAAAACTACGACGCGAGAACTATATTGACGAAAGACGTTCGTTAACAAGAGAGCAATGAAAGTCAATGTGTCGAATAACGAAAAATTAATTTTTCTTAAAAATTTATCGATTCGAAAAAATTATTACGTCGTAATATACAAAAATATCTAGCTTATAAATGATGTTAAACGCGTCAAAGCTAAACACAATATTTTTGTCAAGAAGAGAAATAAAATCATTGTGAAAAAATCTACAAAGTTAACGATTTTCTTTGAAGATTTCGTCTTAAGACAAGAATCTAATGATAACAAAAATAAAAATAACAAGTTTTTTAAAAACAAGTTTAGCAAAGAAGCGACGAAAAAAAAGACAAAGAACAAAAAGCGCAAAAACGAAAATAACAAATTCTTTAAGCAAAATAAGATCGAAGAAGAAACGAAGAAATTTAAAACAAAAAAGAAACGCAAAGACGACGTCAAAAAAATTAAAACGAAAAACAAGAACAAAAGCAAAAATTTCAAGACGAACAAAACGACGTTAGAACTAAAATTTAACATCGAGATTTCTTCGAAAGAAACTAAGACTTCTAGATTTTCATTAATTACGTTTTTACTTTAAACGAATTAAATAATAACGATGTTCGTAAAATTTTTTGTTGTTATCAAAAAAAATCAATTGCGCATGCAATCTTTAATTAAGATTGTTTTAACATCTAACTTAATTAAGACGAATAAGAAGAACGTCTTCAAGTCACTCAATGCGATTAAGGAATTCGTAGACAAAATTATCATAAAGATTGTGAAACAATACTTATCGTTCGCTTTTCTTAATCTTACACGCTTCGAAAATTTCTTTTTAATTAAGAACGTTTTGTCGCATGTGAAATCTTACGCATATAAGAAAAATCTTGAGAAAATCTTGAAGAGAAAGTCATATCTACTTAAGAAACACTAAAGATTAATTACTCTTATACTTTATGCTTTATCATCTTTTCTTCGCCTTTTCCAATAGTTAATAATTCTAATTAAGGCGTATCACTAGCGGAAATTTCGCCCTTAATTGTTTGTTTTTCTCGCTATTACACTAATAATCTTCTTCACACTTTGGTCGTTTTCTTGGCGTTTTTTACTAGGTCCTTTTCTCACTATGCGTTGATTCATCGACGATGATAATTCTTGTCGTCTACGAGAATTCATGTCGTCTACGAAAATCTTTGTTGTCTACGAGAATTCTTGTCATCTACAACTATTCCTTTTGTCGTCATTAAAAATAGTGACATATCAAGAAGATTAAAAACAAATGTTACGATAATCGTACTTTCCTTGCTTAATAGAGCATTTCTTGACAATCAAATCTATATTTAGATTTAAAGAACTTTTCTTCTTCTAACTAGCAATTCAATTCTTTTTATCATTAGTATTCTTCTTGCAATGCGAGAATCGCATTAAAATTATTGCAAGAACACTCAAAAGTAATTAAAACTCTTTAACTTTTATATTAATATTTTAGTTTTTTTAAATAAAACAAGTTGTCGAAATATATATTAAACAATATCTTAATTATTAGCAAAACAAACATAGTATATATGCGAGTTATAACAAAATTCAATATTAAGAATTACTTAAATTGCTATAGAATAAAGTTACAATAAATTTTATTATTAAATTGTCTAAATTAACAAAGTTAGTAATTAAAGACAAATATAATTCGATACTAATAATAGTTGACAAATTTATTAAGTATTTATATATTATTGTATGCAAAGAGAAGTTTATAGTAAAACAACTAAAATATATTGTATTAAATTGACTTATACAATATTACATTATACTTAAAGAATTAATTAGTAATAGAGACAAGCTCTTTACGTCTAATTATTAAAAGATACTTCTATCAATATTAGAAACAACACTTGGAATATTTATTATCTATTACTTAATTACAAACAATTAAATTGAGCAAACAAATTAAAGTTTAAAGTAGTATCTAAAATACTATATTAACAATACTTATAGCAATTAAGTATTATTTTTATTTATAGCACAACTAATACTTAATACAAAGATTTCGAATATTATTAAAATAATCTTATTCTTTGTTATCTATAGCAAAGAATTTAATTTCTTTAAGAAAGAGCAAAAGTATTTGTTAACTTAATTAGCTATTAAAAAAATAACAATATTAAAAAAGATATACAACAATATATTAAAAATATAAAAAAAGTTAATCAAATATTAAAATAAAAAATAAAAAATAATATCTTAACTAAAGAAGAGAAATAAAATATATTTTTTTTACAAAAAATCTTAAGACAAGAAAGCTAAGCAAGAAATTAAATTATATCAAAGTCGAATTGTTTTTTGTTAAAAAAACAAAAAAATTAGTTAATTACAAACTCGACTTACTTAAGAACATTAAAGTATTTTTAATATTTAATATTTTATTGTTAAAATTAGCAAATCTAATTACGTTTTTACAAGATATATTTTATTTCTATTTATAAAAAGAAAAACAATATAAGATTAAGAAAATTCTACAATAGAAAGATTAAAAATATTTTATTAAATAAAAAGAATATTTTATCTTTAAGAATATATAAGAGTTACTTAAGAATCTAAAGAAATGCTCTAACAAATTGCAACAATTTTGTTAGCAATAAAATTACTTATAAGAGTTGACAAAGTATTAAAGAACAAGAGAGCAAATAATAAAAAATCAATAATAGTATCGAATAGAGTTTCGAACATCTCTTTAATATATTCGATTTCTCTTTTGCTCTTTTCGATTTTTAAAATATTTTTCGACTTTGTATTATTTATATCTTTTGAACAACAAAGTTAGTATTTTTTTTGTTTTATTTTTTGCGCAATTCTTAGACGCAACTTAATTATTTTGTTATTTAGCTTTTTAACTTTTTGAATAGCTTTATTTATTTTTTGATAGTTAAGAGTTATTTAAATATTTTTGATTCTTTCGATAATACTTTTTATACTTAAAACATTTTCTATTTACTTGATAAAATATAATAAATGAGACGTAAATTCGACAAAAACGCATTGTAAAAATAACGTGCTTATAGCGACAATTAACAACAAAATTGCAACGTTATTTAATAGTTAACTTGATTAATATAGTAAAAAAGAATAAATAATTTTGAGACAAAAATTCTTAAAGAGAGAAGATAATATTACAAGTTGTATGCTAATAGATACTATTTGTTGCGCATTGCTCTTTACAAGATAATTAAGAAAAAAATCTATCGATAGAATTAAAATAATTAAAAAGACTTAATTCTTAAATATCTTAAATTTGAGTTAAGATAATCAAGATAATCAAGATTTTAAACATCTTGAATATCTTAAATCTCAAATAATAGAAAGATATATAGCTTTCGAACACAACTTTTTTATAGATTGTGTTTAACTTATCTTAAGTTTTTACTAATTGTTACTCTAATTTATTAAATTACTTGTAAAGATTTATTGAATATAAGACTATTTATAGTTGCAATTCTTGTTATCAAGTAATTGCTTGTATTGCTTGAAGACGTCTATAAATCTCTTTGATAGCATAATTCTTTTTAATATCTCTTACGAAAGTATTAGCGTAACATTATATAGTTAAAATATATTAAATATTAAGTATAATATTTAGTTTCTAGCGTTGTAAATTAATAACAAGATACTCTATTATTGCAATAAATCGTCTTATATAATTAGCTTTTACGCTATTAATACAAAAAACTAGATATAAGTTGTGTATAATATATAAAGCTCTTCGAATAACTTTAAATATATCTTCTAGATATCTTGTAATAGTTACAATTATTAATTATTAATATGCGATATTGCAAAGCTTTTCTAATTTGCAAAGATCTTTAGAATTGTCTTTGCAATAATAATTACTTTTATAGAATATTGTAATTTTCTTCTTTATAACGTTGCAATTCAATTAAATCTAGTATCTTGATTCTTAAATCTATAATTTGATTGTTTACAAACTATAATTTCTATACAATAGATTCTACTCTATAGTCAAAATTCTTATTCAATCTTATCTAATTGCATTTTGCATTTGTAAGTTTTAATATTAATTTTAACTATTCTCTAAACAATAGCTACTATTAAAATTTAAAAATAACTTAGAATTCTACAATTTTTTTAAAACAATTATATTTTCTCGAAAATATCTATTACTAGAGCAACTAAATCTATCTTCGAATCGATTACTTAATTAAGCTATTAACTTTAACTATCGAACAAAATTTATCGAAGAAAAAAACTACTATAATCAATACAAATTCTATTTTAAACTCGTTTAACTATGCGCAAACGTCAATAGTAAGAAAATTCGATAATAGTTTTTCGCTAAAATAAATAGTGTAATTGTTGGATCGAATCGAACACTTTTTTTTTGTTTAACTCGAGGATTTGGATAGACTTCTTTGTTTAACCCAAAGTTATATTAATTAATTGCGTTACATAGACTAGTTCAAATTAGATAAATTCTTTTTTGTTTAAAAGTACGCTAAAGTCTCTAAAAAAACAGCGTAATTTTTAAAAAATACGTATAAATTACAAGAAAGTTATAAATTTTTTTAAATTTAAGATTTTTTAAAGTTAAGCTTTTCGAGCCCAATTACTTAGCGATTCCTCCGCGAAATCGAGTTCGACAATTAGGTTAAAAATAATATTAAGTGTTAGAACAATACTATATATTTGCATCTATTTCTATATCTACTTTATTAGCAATTACGGAAGAATCATTTTATATAAGCGAATTCTACTAAGTGTTCTCTATGTTACGACAGAACGCCATATAGTGGAGTTAGTGAACTGGGTTGCCCGCTCGGGTTGGCCTTTTGGGTCAGGTTAGGCCTAACTTTCTAACACTCTATTAAAACTAGACTAATTGTTGGAAATCAAATTTTATGCAAATTCGATTCCCGATACAAATATTATGCAAATGCTAATTATATTACACTAAAATATAGTCTAATGCAGTTAGAAATTCGATTCGATTACTAGATTTAAGAAAAAATCGAATCGAACAATTAGTCTAATTTAGACTGGTCGCGCTAACCCGGAAATGTCACGTGCAAATGCCAAGACTCGAGTCAAAAAAAATTCGAAGAATCGAATCGCTCAAAGTAGTTTAGTCGATTACTATAAGTAGTTTAGCGCGAAGCGCGCTAAACTACTTTGAGCGATTCGATTTCAAAAAATCGTTACGATTCGATCTTGGCGTCGAGTCGAGTTAGAGGAGTGATATCATAACTCGACTCGACGATTAGTCTAGACAAGAGTAAGCAAGTCTATACGAAAATAGTGTTAGATTTTTATTGAATAATTAAGAAGTAATAGAAGAATATTGTCGCAAATAAGAACAAGTTCAAGAATGCAAATATCGCATTTATTTATAATTTAGAGAAATTATAAAAGTTGAAAGATGCGCAAAAATACGACGACTTCGTAAAGATATCTTTGAAGAGAAAGAATATGCGCGTTATTAGACTTGAGATTTTGTACAAATCGACGTTAAGTAATATTTGCGTCTTTTGACAAATTATTCTTTTATAACATGTCGACGTGCAAAAAGACGAAAAAACTCTAGACAATGTTAAGTTTAATTAATAAAACAATCTTATTATTGCGCATGCGATTCAAATCGCATTTGAACTTACGTCGTCAAATTAATTGTATTAATATATTGTCTTATTATAAAAGTTTCTCGCATCAATTTAATTGCATATCGACTTGGTTATAAGTTAAACACTTGTTTGTTAAACATCTTAAAATAATCTTGTCGCGCAAACGCAAGCAATTTGATTTTTAAGAAAGAATCGAATGAAAGCGACGCAAATAATAGCGTTGCATCGAATAAAGTCTTTGCAAAAATTCAAGATTGTCTTCGAGAAAATAAAAAACGCAAAAATTGTCTATTATAACAACAATAAATATTTCGTAAATTAAGAAAAAAAAAAAAACGCAAAGTTGCTTAATAGAAATAAATTAATAATAGCAATAAAGTTTAGCGCAAGCAATTAATTAAGCAATAACGAAGCTTGTTAACTCGATAATAACAATTACATGTTTATTTTTCTTACTTTAATTATGTAGCTTAAATGTCTTTGATATATTCGAAATTGAAATTTAATGCAAAAGTGACGTTAATTTCTACTTGATTTTATAAGAGTTGCATAATTACTAATTGCATTTCACGCATATTGAAAGAGAGAAACTTTAGATTTATTACTAGTACTTATTGTTAACAATTGCTTATCTTAACTAAGATAAAGATGCGACAAAGTCAATAGAACAAAATTGCACAAACGCGATTTTGCTCGTCTTAATTACTTTTTCTCGCTCTTTAAATTAAATAAGTTGTTGTCAAAATCAATCTTCTTTTATTTATACTTCGCATTTAAGTCGAAATTTTTCTCGTTATCTTTATTGATATTGTCTCTCAATTTAAGTTTCTTCTTATCTAGTTTTTTTTGTTATAATCGTTACTTTTCTTCTTATTCGTCTCGCTCTTAGTTAATCGAACAAAGATTTTCTTTTGCTTCTTCTTTATCTTGATTAAAAATTCGATTGACTTTAAATTGTTTAATTCGCGAACAAAAACGTCGCGAAATCAAATCTTAAAAATAAAAGAGAAGCTCTCTTTAGCGACGTCGACAAAGCGAATAATTTAATTGCTTGTCTTCGACTTTTCTTCTTTGAATTTGAAAATAATAAACAAGTTCGTTCGTTTAAACATATTTTCGTTTAATTTCGTAATTTCTTTTGTAAAGTCGCGAGAATAATCGATTAACATTTGAACAATAATTTTGATCGATTTTCTTTAAAGTAACTTGTTATTGTTAATTATTTAATTTTTATACAAGAGACGAACGAAGTATAAATTCTTGTTATATCTTTTTTTTTATTAAATAATAAATGTCTTTAGTTTAATTGTAATTGTATTTTGCTTAATTCAAATAAATAACGTAACTCTTGCAATTCTTTTCACTTACGCGATAAAAGTCTTTCAAGCGATAATCGAACGAAATGCGCGTTACTTTTAAGAAGTTATTGTTGTTAAAATTAACAAGTTATGCACTTTTTCGAATATTGATGTTCAACTATTTAAACGCAACGCTTACGAGATAATTATCGAGACGAACTTTAATCTAAAATATGTTAATTATCTTTCAATCTTCAAGAGTATTAACTTTTGATTTTATAATAAATTAATAATTCTTAAATATTTTAAACTCGCGTTTTGATATCTTCTTTAATTTTTTGCACAAGTTTGACTTCTTAACATTAAATATGCAATAAATTTCGTTATATTACTTCTTCTCTAATTTAAAAAATTCATAATTATAATTAATAATAATGTCGCGTTTGTTTTTCTTAATTTTCTTTAAAAAGATGCTTAATTTCTTATTGATTTTAACGCGTTTCTTTTTCTTTGCGTTATTTGATTCTTTCGACAATTAATTTTGCACAATTACTTCTTCTTTTTGCAATAAATTAGCGCATAAGCTTGCATCTTTTCAACTTAATTTATACGAATCTTATCTTTATGTCAATATTATTATTCTTTATTAAAATCTTATTATTTATAATCTCTCTTTCTTTATTTATCTCGTTGTTGACATTTATATGCTTAGTCTTTTTCTCAATTATATTATTCTAATTAATGTGTAAGTCTTTGCTTGACAAGTTTATGTTAATAACATCTAATCTCTTAATTAATAATGTTGTCGAAAATAATAATATTGTTTATTATTCTTAAAATTGAAGAACGAAAACAAAAAGCGAGAGTAAAAGCGAGAGAAACAATCAAGTAAATAAAGAGAAAAACTATGCTCGATTGTTGTTCGTAAAATAAATTAATTTATAGCTAAATTTTGTATTTTCGAAAATCGTATTAATAAAATTTAAGTATCGCTTTATTTATTCGATAAATAAATTAATATTAACGCATTTATAAATTTTGCTTTATGTTTTTGTTACAACACATAAAAGTAGAAAGATAAAAAATCTTATAAATTTAATTATAATCTAAATTTATAGCAAATAAAGTTAAGAAAAATAATAATTTTAGTAAATCAAACTTTATTCAATTTTTTATGTCGCGTAAAATCGAAAAGTTGTCTATAAATACTTAGTCGAATTTAATTTTCTAATAATTTTAACTTAATCTTAAATAATTTTTTTTCTAGCATCAAATAAAGATAGCACGTAATGTGCTAGAATATTCGAGTTCGCTCTCTTTTTTAATTATGCGAAAATAACATCTATTTATTTAATCTTATACGCTATAACTTATTATTGTATAAGTGCGCTAAATTACAATATAATCAAATTTGATATATTATATAATTGCTTTCTTGTTGCGCATTGTCGAACGTCAAAGAAAAGTTTTTTAAATTAATTGTTTTAACAATTGTTAACAATAACATTACAATTAAATTTAATGCGTTCGACAAAACTATTGTTAAGCAACTCGTTATTATAAATTGATTATTTTTTCTTAAGAACAGCTCTTGCAAATTAATTTTATTTCTCTTTCGCAACACTTTCGATTGTTTTAATTGTTTTCACGTTATATTGAACGCAAATTAAACGAGTCGCAATTTATGTAAATTATCTTAACTTTAATCTTTGATTAATTTTGCTAAAATTGACAACATAATTAGTAATTTAATAAGCGTTTAAATTTTATGCAATCTAGTTTTATTGCTAATATAAATCTCTAAAGTTAATAAAATGTATATATCTTTGACGCGTTAATTTTACAATGCAATCGAACTTTCGCAAAGATAACTTCGCGTTATATACATTTGCTTATAATACATCTTAATTATTATTATTCTTATGCACATTCTTAATTGCATTAATCTTTGTTTATTTTATATTTGTTAATCGTTTAAACACAAGTTCGAATTAAGATTTTTATTCGCAAAAATTGAATTGCTATGTTAATTGTCTAAACATAAATTTAAATTGAGATGTTTATTCGCGAAAGTCGAGTTATTATATTGATTGTTTAAACATAAATCTAAATTAAGATTTTTATGCGCGAAAGTCGAGTTAATATGTTAATTGTCTAAACATAAGTTCGAATTAAAAATTTTATGCGCGAAAGTCGAATTATTATGTTGATTGTCTAAACACACGTTTAAATTAAGATTTTTATTTGCGAAAGTCGAGTTACTATATTAATTGTCTAAACACAAATCTAGATTAAGATTTTTATTTGCGAAAGTTAAGTTGCTATATTAATTGTCTAAACATAAATAAAATTTAAAACAATTAGAATCGCAACTTATTTTTATACTTTTTTTGTCTATTAATAAAACATATTTGTTTTTTCTCGATTTGCAAGATACATTAATATTGAACGTCTATAATTAATATTATTTCGAATATATATATTATAAATGTTTTTATCTTTTCTTTGATGCATCTTCTTCTCGTCTTTTGTTGTTTATATATATAATCGAGTTAGAATGCAAATGCGTTTTACGAGATAACTTTGTGAATTTCAAGTAAGTAGAAAGATCGAACGTTTATAAAATGCTTAAATTAAATCTTCAAGATTTCTAATACAATCTATTGCGTTCAAATTGAATCTTTAAGATTTTTAGCAAGAGAAACAAGATAAAAGTCGAAAGCGATAAGACTCGTCTTGTCTTGTTATTTTATTCGATTAAGATAAATCGAAGAAAAAGTGTTGTTTAAGCGAATCTTAAACATTAATTGCAATTAACAATATCAATAAATTAACAAGGCATCAAATAAAGCTTAAAAAAAGATAACAAATGCGAAGCTAATAATAAATAATATATTCTTAAATTTGAAAACAATTGATCGCGAACTCTTGAGCGCGTTCAAGAAACATTAAGTAAAGTTAGCATTCGCATTTCGTTATTTAGATATATTAATAATATTTTACATTAACAATATTGTAACTATAATTATGTATAAATTAATTGTGAAAAATAATCGAGGCGTGTATTACATAAGTGTTATCTCTTCGACGTAAAGCATTTTAATGTCGCTTATTTTAAATTATCGAAAAAGTCGTAGAAGCGATAATGCAAGTCGAAATATATTTATTTATAGATACACTAACTTGATAATAACTAGTTATAAATATGTATTTGTTATCGAAAGAACAAAGAGAATCTAAAAAAGAAATAAATTCTTTATTATAACAAACAACAAATTATTGTTATTTCTATGTTATTGAGAAGAATAAAAAGCGAATAGCAACGCAAAGCAAAAAGAATCGTAAAGATTCTTAAACGTTTAACGCGAGCTTAGACGTTGTCTTACTTCTTTTTATAAGCAATATACAAAATTGCACTACATTTATTAACGTTAACTCTTGTTCAATTAGTACGTTAATAATTTATTAGTTACGAAGTAAAAAAACAATTCGTAAACAATTCGAAGTAACTTAGCGAAAAAATTTCAACAAAGACTTGAATGTAACAAATAATGTGCAAATGTTAAAAACAAATGCGAAGCAATTTAATTTTAATCGATTTGTCAAAAAGTCTTGACTTGAAAGCACAAATTATTCGCAATTGTTATTAATAATTCGAAACTATATATAATTATGCGAGTTTATTCTTCGATATAATGCAACGTTATATAAGCTTTTTCGATTTTTATGCTCTTAATAATTTTATGTTTGTTGTCTAAAATAAAAATTCGAAGCTTTGAGTATAATCGACTTGAATCGAAAGTTGCAAACAATGTAAAAATTAATAATTTAAACTCAAAAATATATATTATTATATGCGACTTTTGTTCGCAATAAAAGACGTCAATACTTAATAACAATTGTTTAATAAAAACAAATTTAAAAGTAAGTAAAGACTTGTCGTATCGCAATAAAGATATAAATTATATATTAAAACTTAGTCTTCAAGATAAAAGAATTAAGAACGAATATGTTATAAAGATTTGACAATATTTTTACGCAATAACGCAACGATTTTCTCGATTACAATATTGTTACGCAACGTTATTTAAGTTTTATAAAGTATTTTCGAGATGTCGAATTAAACAAGTTGTATTTGCGATATGTCTTGCATCTAAAAGTAAATTTAATAATTAAAGTGCATCAATAGATTTAATTCGTAACTTTATACTTCGCAATTAATGTTTGCATTTAGCAAAATTAAATAATGCTAATTTGTTACTTTCGATCTTTTATAATTGACGAAGACTTTCGACGACAAGTCAATAATAAAATAACGCATCGAAAGTTGCAAAATTAAGTATAAAGAAAAGCGAAAAGCTAATTCAATTATTTGATTTAAATATTTGACGAAGAGATTACGTCTAACGAAGAAGAAAGTAAATTTTATAACAATTGTTATATAGCGATCTAGATGCGAAATCGAGAATATTAAAGTTTAATCTAATTTATTGCATTAATAACGTTATAAACATTAATATAAATGCTTGTTCGTAATTAAATAAATAAAATAGCGTTATACAAAATTAACTTAATTTATCTTCTTTTCTTGTTATTTTATTAATTTAGAAATATATATAATCTTCATTTAACATATTCGAGAGCATGCAAACTCGAAGTGTTTTTCGTTATATTAAAATTTTTACATTATAATCTTTCTTTTTATCGAGTTTTTATCGATTATTGAAGAGCTAACGTTAAATCTTGTTTTATTATTTCTTTTGCGAAATTTTAACAATTAAGATTATCTCTTTATTAATATTTATTTCGCTCGCTTATTATTTTCAAACATCTCGATTCTTCTCGCGAACGTTTGTCAATCTCGCAAAATCAAATTTCAAGAAAGTAAAAAATATTACAAATCTAATATCAAGTTATAAATTAATAGTTATTAAGTATCTAACTTTGTTAAGATAATATTGCAATAAATTTGTAAAACAATATAGCAAGTTTCTTGATTACGTTTATAAGAATTTGATTAAAAAAAATTCTTTCTTCTAATAAATTTACGAAAGTTTATTATCGCATTTTATTGCAATTAATTCTAAACAATAAATAAATTGTAATTCGAATTAGATGCGTTAATAAAGAATAAAGTCTTTGAAAAGTATTAGAAATTTTTAGAAGTTATAGATCAAGAAACTTTGATCAACTTCGAGAAAGTTAAAAAGACGATAATCAAATATGCTTCTCGTTAACTAAAGTTTATTGCTAGCGTTAATCTCTTAAAACGCTAAAGCAATTACGACAAAAACATATTTAAAGCTTAACTCTTAACAATGTCGAAGTTATGTTATTTATTTTATCTTAACAAATCGAAAAAATTTTAATCGATTTTTGCTCTTTATCTTTATAATAACAATGTTCGTCAAAGAATTGTTAATTTGTTATGCTTTGTTAATCTAATTATATCTTATTATATAATTTAACGTTATATAAAAAAGTTGACAAATAAGATCAAAAAATAGCTCAAATTGATAGAGAAACTTTTAATTACAATTTTGACATATAATAATTTCGATTATGCAAAAGATAGAAGAGATAAAAAGATTAATAAGATAATATTAAATAATTTTTAATTAAATTAAAAATGATAATAAATTATCTCAATTCTTTATTGTTCAAGTTTATTACGACGATTCTTATATTTGAATTTTACGAATTTGACTTAATTTCGTTAAGAAAGAAGATGTAAAACTCTTGATTTTATTCGCTTTCAATTCGACAACTTGTAATAAAAATCAAGAACGTCAAACTCGACATAAACGTAAGTAATAATCGAATTAATTAACATTGTTCGACTAACAAAGCAAATTTAATTGCGACATATTGAGATTGTTATATAAAATCTTTTTATAAACTCAAAGTACAAAAAGATAAAAGATAGATTTCGTTAATTGACGTTTATGTTATTTATTTAATCACTAAGATTTTATCGAATCAAGTATTATTTTATAAAGTCGATTTTCAAGAATAAAAGTACGACGATTAACAATATTGATATTATTAACAATCTTTATTTCACGCAAATTAAATTTAAGAGGGACAACTTGTATTTCGACAATAACATGCGAATTTGCGCGAGTAATCTAAAGACTTATAAAAGAATAAAGTCGATAATAATTTTGCGAAAATACATGTTTAAACTCTTCTTCAATAACTTTAATTAATTAATGTTAATAATTAAATTATAATATTTTAGCTTCAACATAATGCAATTAATTTATTATATTTACTTTGATAACGCGTGTTTTAAAAACGAATTAAGTCTTTAATATACAATTAACAAGTAATAACGCAAACGCGTTGTTTAACTCAATAACTTTTAAAATATCGAAAAACTAATTTTACAAAGTTATAAATCTTGCGCAATTAATATTATAATGCGTTTAACTCGTTAAAAAAAGCACAATTTTAAGATTATTAACGACACTTTAACGTAATTTAAATCTTATATTAAGAAATTTATCGAATTCTAGATAAAATTATTTCGACGTATAAAAATTAGCTTTACGAATTATTATTTGCGCAATCAACTATCGCGATTTTATTAATTCTCGATTAAGAGTTTCGAAATTATTAGAACTTTTGAAATTATATAAAGTTATATATAACACTTCGATATATTATTAAACACGTAAATATCAAATTTTTAAAATATGTTTTTCGAAAATTTGCGATTTTTTTTAGACGAAAGCGACAAATACATTAAATTATGCTCAAGCATTATTGCGCGTATTTTACATAATCGACATATTAATAACGTCGAAGAAATTGCAAGATGCGATATTGACTAACAATTTAATAAATCTTCAAAATTAAAAAGATTTCAATTTTGAAATAAATTAATTGCTAAAGTTACTAAACTTAAATCTAAAAATATTTTAAAGAGAACGCTTAATGTTTTTTTAAAACAATGATAAATTACTTAAGAATTAAGCATTTACAAACTTATATTTGTTAAAACTTAATTTATTTGTAAAGAAATTGTTTGAAATCGTCAAATTGAACAGATATTTAAAAAAGAATAACTTGAAAAATATATAAAGCATAACGTTGCATTTAGCAAGAACGTTATTAATTAAAAAGTTTATTAATCGATACTTTAAAAATTCTATTATAAATTTATATATAACGAACATCGTTAAATTGAACAAGAACAACGCTAAATATAATTGTTAATATTAAACAAAACTCTTTGTTACGACAAAGAATATAAACAACAATAAAATTCTAAAGATTAAATATATAAACGATAATAACAAATCTAAATTTAAGAAGGCTCTAAATCTAGACAAAAAATTCTCGACTTCTCTTAATTTTTAATGTGTTGTTGTCGCAAATATCTAACAATAAAGAACGCACATCTTAGTTCTTTTTACAATCTTCTAAATTTATATTTATACAACTTCGCTTATCGCGATTGTCGCGCTTATTTTTATTAAGATTTGTTAAATTGTTAAAATCGCATTGCATGCGTTTAACAATTAAATTAAGTTTATAATTGTTTGAGTAACTCGATCTCTTTCTTTGTTTCTTAATTTCTTGTTTGTCTTTCGACGACAATAGATTTTTATTAACATTCTTTAAAAAAAATTTCAACAATTCTTGCTCTTAAACTTTAAGTGCTCTTAAGAGCGTTTTTAGAGAATTTTCATCCCGTTCGTCTCTTGATGTTTGTTGATTTTCAATTTTTGACACAACATTTTCTCTTACTTTTTGATTAATAAAATTCGCACTTATCGATTTTGCATTTATTTTTTGCTTATTTTTCTTTTTTTGTTTTTTGTTACTCTTTATTAAAGATTTGTAATTAATTTTGATTAAACAAAAGATTTATTGTTGCTAAAAGATTACAACAACTTCGTTTATTAATTCTTCGTTTATTTCGTCTTTGTTGCGCAATCTTGTCACAATTATCTTATTTAATTTAACGTTCAATTGTTAATTTTGTTTCAAAATCTTAAGTATTTTGACGTCGTATTGCGTTGCGTTACTTTACATGTTTTCTATAATTTGCTTAAAAGTTGTTTTATTAATTATATATTTGTCTTAAATTATTAGATTCTTAACATCTTATTAAATATAATCAAGATTAGATAAAATTTAAGATAAGAATTAGAAAATATTGCCCAAGTCTTTTGCGTTCTTTAACTTTTTAATTGTTTCTTAAATCAAATTTTCTTTTTTAATATTTAAGTATTCTAAATGTTGATTCTACTATGCAAAACAATAAATATTTGCTTATTTAAATTGCAACTTGAGCAATATAATTTAAATTAAGTTTTGTTTTACTTTGTAGAATTTATGCTATTAATTATCTTGTTGTTGAAGTATAACAATTTAGTTCTTCAATAATAATTGTTTGAAACATTGATTAGCTTTTATATATTCTTCTTGAGATCGCAACGACGTGCAACATTTAACTTATTTATTAATTTGATTGCGTTATTTTTATCAAGATTTTGTTTTAATTAAAAAGTGTTCTTATCGAAATTTATTACTTAATTATTAACGTTATTTTCTTCTTTAAACGCTTCGTTGTTAACATTATTTATTTCTTCGATAATCGCAACAAGATTAACATTAACATTTTTGCGATCAATTAACACTTTAAGAATTCAAGATATTGTATATTATTTTGAATATAACATTATCAAATATGCTTACTTCTTGACGCATCAATTTGCGCGCTTAAGACGTTAATATATTTGATTAATGTTTTTAAATACAAGTTATTAAATAACTTGTCAAATATTTGAATTACTTACTCTTATTTTATAGATCTTAATACAAATTAGAATTTTAAAAAATAAACATAAATGCGATCTCTTCTTAAAAGTACGTTAAATACATTTTTTGTTATTTTTGATTATCGACGCTATCAAGAGAAGCACTTATTAAATAACTTTCTTCGAATACTTGAGATCTCTTATTTATCGTTAAAAGAATTCGCAAGCTTAAAGTATTAAATTGATGCTATTTATATATATTATTGTTTTTGATATGTCGAATGCGCTTTGCAAGATATTTAGTAAAAGAAATTAAAAATCTAACATATTCTTAATTGTCTTTTTTATTTCGATAAATTGCAAAAATATTTTAAAGCAATTTAATAATGTTCGTAGCACTTTAATTTGCTCGTCAAATTTATATTAACTTCGAATTATTTTTTCGATTTTGTTGTTCAAGATAGCAAACATTCTTAATATTGAAATCTTAATCGACAATTGTGTTTAAAATATATTAAGATTCGCATATTTGATTTTAAACTCTTGTTACTCTTCGATCAAATAAAGTTTGTCAATAATTAACATGCAAAGTTTGAAAGAAAAAGACTCGTATCTTAACATTTTATTGTTAAAGTGTTAATTAATAACAAATTTTAAACTAGTAAATACTAGAACAAAATCAATTTAATTACTCTTTTGTTATTCAAATATTAATAACATAATTAATTGTGTATAAAGATATTCAATCTTATTTTATCTCGCGTTCTCGAATTGTTGTTGTTATTGTTTAATATCAACAACTTACATTCTAAAATACTATTTAACTTTTTACATTAATTATTTTTTAAGATTAACAACAATATAATAATTAACATAATCTTTAAGATATCGTACATAAATAATATTGTCTAAAATAGCAAATTCTTTTTGAAATTAATCTTAGCTATAACAATTAAGTTGTTAATTATTGCTTGCGTTAATTTATTAATTTAATTTTGTTTCGTTTCGAAGTTAAAGCGATTTCGCACAATTGTCTTAAAGCGCTTTTAACTTATTTGTACTCTTTTAACATTTTTGTTACTTTCGAATACGTTTATTGTTCTTGTGTCAATTTATAAATTATCTAATATGTAACAACAATAACAGTTGAGTAAGTTTAAACACTTGTAAAATCTTCAATTAATCGATTGTCTAAATAATAGAATTGTAAAAAGCTTCGAACATAAAATGTAAATTCTAATCAAACTTAAAAATTGTATAATAAGCATTAGATTTTTCGATTTTTTCGAAAATTACGACTTGAAGACAATAATAAAAGCGCGTCAAACGTAATACGTATTTAATTTTGACATTATTAGATAAAGCATAGACAAAAGTAGCAAATTAAACAACAATAATACTTACAATAATTATAATCGACATTGTGTTGCACAATAAAATTGATTAACAACATTTTCAAATTGTAAAAAGACAACTTTGATGCATTTATTAACAAGAAAGTCGATTTTTCTTTAAATTAAATTATGTTGCTCTTAGACTTGCTACAAAAAAAATCTAAAAAATCGCTATAATATTCTTTATATCGAATTTGAACGTGTCTAGACACACTAAAATCTAGTTCAAGCCATCGCGCATAAGCTATCGTCTAGCTTCAACCCTAGCGTCGCCCTAAATTAAGCGAGTATTTAGGGTTGACTTTAGGGTTAAAGGTTTTTCTGCAGGCAGGTCTAAGTACTAAGGCAAGAGAGACCCCTGCTTCAACATAGACGTCGATGATATTAGCGCCGCCAAGCTTTTGACGCCGTGCAGTACTTGGCGGCAACAGGCGTGGAGTTGATCTTGAGGCTGAGTGTGATCTATGGAATATAAAGGTCTCGCATAAAGATCACTTCATCACTGTGAATTCCTATGTCCTGCTCGTGGGCTCGTAACTCCAACTCAGACCTCGAATCAACGCATTACCAACACTTGCCCTTCGACAAGCAATAGTCCCCTCGAAACTCTACCAGCATGGAGCATATGAGGACGCAAACCTGAGCTCGGCTCGACATTGCCCACAGAGAACATAGCAAACGGCACTAAAGTCTTACGCGTCTGCTGCGAGGCCCCGCTCGACTTCTTCACCTCTGCAACATCTCACGGCCAGATCGTCGTCATGCGCACAGCAATGCGCTACATCGCCATCATCGCAGTAGCCATTATCTCCATATTTGCGTTCTTGGCTGTCTTCAATATCTTCCAATTTGGCATCTGCAACGTGTTCCCGTCGACATGTGGTACAACAGCCGACCACCTCATCTGGGGCTGGGCAGGCTACGGATCGGAAATGAAGTGGGTCCCCGGTAAAGGATGGGAGCCCGTGTATAACCCGATCTGAAAGTATCAATGTCATCTACCATCTTCTTTTTTATTTCCGTCGGTAGTATGACCGTATCCAGCGAGCGACGTGTTTTCAATTGCGGTAACCCCCATGGATTCCACTGTCGAGGTGTTTCATCCGTTTGCGTGAAAACCCGCACATGCTCCCCCAGCGGGCGCTGAGAGATCGTTGCTATGATGAGCTTTAACTCCACGTGGGATATTCCGAGGCGAGTTATCCTCAAGGACTCTTAAGCCTTCAAACGATCACCGGCTTCCGACTTGACTTCGCGTGCGATCAGCAGTACACCCAAAGAGGAGAACATGACACATGTTCCGTAACCCAATTCAAACTTGGGAGACCCTGCAGGTTGGCCAAAATTCTCAGTCTCGTCGTAAGCGCATGTGGATTCACCGTCAATCATATCATTGAACGCATGAAGCCCATAGTAGTCCAAAGATGTCTCTACCCGAGGAAGAAGAATGGAACTCTGCAATCAACGCATGAGGAATAGAGAAAGAAGTACTGTGTGGTATGGGCATGTCTAACAATACTCCAATTCCATTCCAAAGAAAACAAAGACACACCACTAAACCCATGACCTCGAGTCCCCAATGTCGCTTACAACCTATAGCATACTCATGAAACCCCAATGCTGAACCGCATCTAGCAATCAAACGTTCTCCTTATCCTCCTCGCACCCAAACCCACTACACCGCTTCCTCAGGCCCCCCACCCTAGTGGGAGTGCTCCCATCCCTGACTCTGTTCCCAGAACCGAACAATCCCATCAGCGGCATCCTATCTCTTGTCCTACCACGCTCGTTCAATGCCTTTCCAAGGGTTATTGCCTTTTCGAGGGCTACCTCTCGAGGACTGCGCTCCACGCGATCGGCTTGAGAGGGGCTCGACAAGGCGTTCCTAAGCGAACGAACCGCAGTTTGTCTCCCAGCTGCCGGAGAGGGCGTACCGGGCCGGTACAGAGACGCCAGGAAATCGTCGTCGGACTCAGTTTGCTCATCTGAGTCGCTGGAGTTGCGTTCGCTGAGGGAGGACTCGGTAGTGTGATCTTCGATACGGACTTTGGTCCTCGGCTCCGCATGTCCGCTTTCTGGCTCACTTTCTTCGTCCGTGGGCTTTTGTAGGGTCAATTTTGGACCGGCCATACCATCGTCGAGCAGAACATTAACGTGAATGGTGTCGCTGCCGGGGTTACTCTCAAAGCAACTGGAATCTTCGGAGACTCTTTCATTCTCGCTGTCGCTTTGCTCAAGGCCTTCGGAAGAGGCAGTGAATGCTTCGCTGAAGTTGATGCCGAGCCTGGCGCTTTGCCTGCTTTCCTCGGTTGCCCAGCTCTGCTTTGTAGCTTCAAAGAGTTGTTTGCGTTCCTCGGCGCTGAGCTTCTCATCCTTACCGCCGTCGGCGCGCTTCTTGCAAAGAATATCCCACAGCAGGGCTTGTTCCTTCTGAAGCTTGGGGTCATCATAAGAGTCAAAATCCATTTCATGAGTACTTGAGACTGCACTTTCCTGGCTGTCTTCGAATTCCGTGTCAGTGTCAGTTCCGAACATCGAGTCTTTGCGCGAACCTGGGAGCTCATCGGGGTTTCTCGAGATAGTTGGTGACACTGATGAATGGGATGAACTATCCTGGTCCATGCATGACGGTGTTGCTGGTACCACATCGCCATCGTCCATCGTATTCTCCAAAGGATCGTTGCCAATTGGCTCATCGTCATCCACGTGTTCGCGTGTCTTCTTGACTGGCGAATCTTCAAAGCTGACACCGCGAGACCTCTTGCGTGGACTTTGTTCTTGGGATGATGGTCGCTTGTGCAGAGACTCAGCCAACGCGAAGATCTCAGCCGAAGCAGGATGGATGATGATTTCTTCTCGGAAGACTAACTGATTCTCAGTGTGAGCCTCGGAGCCTAGCGTTATGTCTCGACGTAAAGATCCGTCAGCTACAGCATGTTCAACGGCTTCCATTGGCACACTTGCTGAGGCGAAGGAGGCAGGTATAAACACATCCTTGGATGGATGTGCTTTCTTAATGCTTGCCATTGATTCGCGGAAATCTTTCAAGAGGTTTCGCCAGACTTGCGACGGCTTGTTATGAAGATGCTCGGGATGTCTATAAGAAATGTACTTAGCGGAGCATTTACTTGAGAAGCGCTGACGATTGACTGAACGGCCGCTAATATGAGTCCCATTACCATAGAGCGCTAGCTTGACAGATGATGCATAGGCCTCTAGGTCTGTCTGTGGATTAGGTCGGGGGTTCGGAGGTCCGGAGCGCTCCAGGGCTTGTTGAGCAGCTGGCGCCTTGGTGTGAGAGTCTTCGGTAGACGCAAAATCCTGGCTGTCGAGGCTGTTCATCTTCCTCACTTTACGCATTACTGACTGGTCGGAAGCTAGCAATTGGGTTGCGCAGAAGCGATGCGACGGGGAGCGCTGATCTTTCCGATGTACTTCGAGCCTTTCGGACGGTATCGCTGGTTTTGGAGAGACGTAGATGGACGGCTCCAGTACGGACTCTAAAAGAGAACACCCGCTAATGACTCTCGAGAACCGACGTTGAGTAGCACTAGCAACACGTTGACCTTTCGTCGACTGCATAGGTATGATCTGTGGACTTGGTGTAAAACCCTTGGACCAAAAAGGAAGTACTTTGATTGTCAGACGAGCTCGGAGAGTGCGTTCAATGCATAACGACCCAAGTCTCTCAATGCGGACAGCCTTCACTTCAACGCGGAGTAGATTGATGATCGCATAAGGGCCTACGCGTCCTGCGCGGTAGACTTTGCCAAAGATGGAATCATCTTCACCATCTCGAACCTCGGAGAAGACTGGGACAATGCCCTTCCACCCTGAGATCCGACCGTCCCACTCTAGCCAAGAGACTGGGGCCTCAAGATAGAACCTTGTTTCGACGTGGCAACCAAGAGTCCCGGAGAAAGAGTTAGAACAATAATGTGGAATGATTGTCAACTCCTGACCTTCATGAGGCCGGAAGTCCAGCCCAGTGAAAGCCAGGTATTCAGGATACCAACCGGCCTCGATCAAGGGAGTAGCAGATGGAGAGGCGGCTTCAGGCTTGTAAGACTTTATGAGGACATCAATAGCGCCATAGTGAGGGTCATCTGGCTTGTTAACGATGAGGCAATCACTCTTAGCGAGGTAGAGATCTATTAGCCTGTCGAGTGGAAATTGGGCTGAATCGCCCACTAATCGACCTTGAGAAGCCAACGTCGATGCAATATCGCTGGCCAGCTTCTGTGGATCAAGCTGGAGGCGCTGACAATGATTGACAGGCATGCTGTTTGCTTTTTCCGCATCAGAGATACGGGATACCGCCAAGGACTCCCACTGCGGGTCGGTGAGTTGACCGGAGACCAAGTAGCTAATGGTTCGCTCGAAGACCTGATGAATACGGAAAAGGTTGTGGGCCTCAATGGAAGTTAGGCCTCTCCAAATGGTGCACATATCAATGTGCTCAACGGGCTCTGCGTCATGAACAAAGGCCAGGGAGCGCATTGCAGGGGAATCTCGTTCAAACGCCGAGATGTAGGGTTGTATCACTGGTAAGTAGACGTCTTTGACGCCTGTCCAAGCAATGCGGGGAAGACCTTCAATGCGGAAGTGAGGAAGGTCTCTATGGATTTTCGACGGAAGAGCGAGTTCGTTATCCAACGGTTCGAGATGCTGTACGTAATTAGCTTCCACAGAACAAAGAAGACGAGCCCGTACCGGTGGGACGAGGGGCCCAACCTCAGCTTTACCACCTACAAAAGTAGCGGATGGGCCTATTTGCATTTGCTCCGTTTGCACCGATGAAACAACATCGGTATAGAAGTCAAGTGGCGTATCCTCAATGTACTTTCCAGGTGATAGTCGGAGACCTTTGTGCTGAGAGTGCGGACCATATGATGGGGGTGACCTAGGCCGAATATTGGACAGGTCTCCATAACTTTTCGATGGCCGTCGACGTTGAGGGAATGTACCATAGAAGTGGTCAGGCTCCCTGCGAACTGGCCCTGGCGACTCACTGCAAACAGGCTTAGTAGGGGCATTGCTGAGAGAACCTGCGGCGGATGGAGTCATAAGAGAAGACAGCGTGGTCAAATTCCCAAGGGGCACCTGAGTAGCCCTGATAGCTGTCAGCAACTGCCAAAGTCAGGGCATGAGTGAGAAACTGCATACATGGTTTTTTGGGAGGCTTCCGTGCAGATGAGTGAATACTGTGACGAATAGTGGTAAGACTGCAGCAAAGCTGATAAAGCGAATCAAAAGCTCTCAGCAAGAAGCCAAAACCGTCTGTTGAAATGAACAAGAACTGGGAAGATAGACTTGCTGAAAATGACTTTTCAACTCTCTTCTAGCTCAAGGCAGGTGCATTTGGTTCAAATATTGGAGCAGTCTAGGGAGGAAGGTACCATCGTTGACATTGCGATAACGCAATGGTGGCTGCGAAACTTTTGTGATCTGCTGCCAATCTATGCATAGACAACGTTCTACGAGATTAGGAAGTCCATAACCCAGAGTTGCCTGCACCATGACTTTCTGTGCACCTGTAGGCGAAAGTGGAGCCCTCGAAGGCTAAGCTCCCTTCAAGCATATTGGATGGAGCATGCTGGTCAGCTTCTGATATGAAATATGAAGAGCATGACACATTCCTGTGATCTTTGTTGCCATCCTAATTCTTGGATATGTTGTGAGGCTATGTTTGAATATCGGGACGGGTCTATTTTGTTTGTAGAACGTCATACCGCGTCCATACTTGCTCTGGTGCTCAACTGCTCGTTCTTGTTGCCAAGCTTCGAGATCTGCAAGAAGGCATCGCACCCATAGCCTTCTAAGCTGTGCAGCTCCAGGCTACCAGCCCAATATTCTGCATATACCCTGCTCATCGGTAGGCCCATGCCAAGTCGCAGGTTCGGCGGCCGCGATGTCAGTGATGAAAGCGAGCTGTCAAACAATCGTGTATTCTTCAGGCCGTCCAGATTGACACTATCAGCACCACCCTGAAATGGCTTCAGCTCTTGCATGGTAGCCGCCATCTTGGGCACCTGCAAGAGGTTTCTCAGACGCGTCTGATTTCGAGGGCCTTTGCCGAAGGACCACAGGTCGGGCAGGATATCTTTCGGTATGCCACCCCCTTGGTCCGAAATTCGTATGATGACATGCTGTGGTGCCTCACAGATCAAGACCTGGATGGGTGGCAAGGCTCCGATCTGGCCCGGTTGTCTTTCAATGACCGCCTGGATCGAGTTCCGTAGAAGCTCCCCAACGATATATTGCAGATGACTCAATATGTACGGGAATGTCGCCTCTAGGTGACCTTCGAGTACGATGTCCGGCAAAACGCATGAAGGTCCGTAGGCTGCTCTAGCAAGATCTCTAGCCCTTTCGCCACAGTCTGCAACCACCTCCCGCGCGTTGCACCGAAGAAAGACCTCGCCCACGAAATCGAGATTGGGATCCTGCTGATTTTTCGCATCTGGGAAATGCCAAGGGGAGTTAAATGTTTCCGTCAACGCCAAATGCTGTTCTGCAATGACTCGGCGTGAGATACGCTACTCTATGTCAACCCAATTGTCAGGGGCGCGGGTCATCAACGTACCGCTTTAAGCAATGTGTTCATGAATGTATCCAGCTGTTCTGGCCGCATCATATCCTGGCATTCAATGACTCCCATGGCGAGCCTCGGAATGACGGTCAAATGCTCCTGGAGGGTTTTGCTTATGACCGCGCAGTACCGATCATTGTCTTCCACTGTCTTGATCTCGGGCACTCTCCTCAATGTCTCGAAGGCCTTGTAGTAGAGCTCGTAAACGTGGGACATGCGCGGATTGGTAACCACGACGAATGGCAATGTCTGCATGTCGCGTAGACGGTGCGCAAGCCTTTGGACGGTCAGCCTGACGCGAAATGCAGCGCCGTGTTGAGAGTGACCTGGTGGGGAGCTCATTGCGCACATAATTCGCCGAGCTGATGAGCCGGTTCTCGGTCAGACTGCGGCCAAAGAAGGTCAGTTGGCGCAAGCTGATGGGTCGAGCCTCTTTTTGCACCCATCTACAAGCAGGTCAGATTGAATGTTCGCTTGTAGATCGAAACGCATGAACCCACTCATCAAGTATGACTGCTGGTCGCCAGGGAGGTGCCGCAGAGGCGACGCAGCGTCTTTGGCGTACTGCGCAGAGGGGGCATCGCGGTGTGACTCGCCAGAGTCTTAAGGTTCTCATTGCGGTATGCCATGTGGTGGAGTCTGAGCTGACGCACAGCAAGATCAAGGTAGAATCCGCATGGCGTCCGAATCAAGCTGTAAAGTATAAAGTAGGTGCTCAGGATGGAGTATGCGTGGGATGGGATTAATATCAATTGATCTGAATCTTGGATTCGGCAGCAAAAGAAAACCCGGGGAAATGCACGTGCCCCACCACGCTGCTCATGCTGCCGCCCGTGGCCCTTGCAAGCTCCATCATATCCATTCTTTTTCGCAAATTGAGCCCTCCTCTGCAATAGCGATGCGTGTAATCGTGAAATCGTAATTAGGCCCGACTTGTTCTACCTGACGGTTTGGGAATCGTAGTCGCCGCTGACGAATACTGCAACACCTGCCTGGATTTTGATTGTGAAGAAAGCAGGAGGTCGGAGAGCTTCATCGACTTGGAACACTCATCACTTATTGACCCACGTTCACAAGTGCCGCAGTCATACGAAGAGTAATTGGAGGATTCACAAAGATTGCCCTATGATGTAGAGTGTGATTTCTCCCAAAGCTTCGTCATCATCCGCTCGATCCAAGAAGCCGTAGCTACTACCTTAGTACTTTTGGCTAGGGACACTCGGACACGTCGTCGACGCATTCCACTTATCACACGCCATATCACATTTAGCAGCGTCATCTGTACGCCAGCTGACTCTTCGAAGCGCAGGTCCGACCTCAGTATAAAACTGGAGAAAGACCTGCCCTTTCCGCGGTCCTTCAACGCCGCTCGCTCCGCATCATGGATCCTGTAAGCCGCAACCTCGACAGCAACGAGATGGACACCAGTGCTCCGGATGACGCCGTCACTGACTTAAAGGCCCAACTGGGTGATCTGCAGATTGGTGGGGGTGGTGACATGCTCATTGACGACTACGACCCCGTCGACGAGAAGCAAGATGTTGCGATCATTACCCCAGATGACTCTGCGGAGGAGTCCGAACCCCTGGCAGACGACTGTACGTAATACATCCTCCGCTAAAGACAAGGGTCTGGGTGCTGATACATGGTGCGCTAGTAGACGAGGGTATGAAAACGTGGATACAATCACCACTTCCCGATCTAGAAATCGCCTACGAGGAGGTCTTCACCTGGAACATAGAAAACTATAGAAGTCTGAATTTTAGGGAGCGAGGACCCAAATTTGAGTGTGGTGGATACCCTTGGTACGGTTACACGGTGCAGGAGAATCGCTCAGGAGCTCGTCGGAGTATACTGACAAGAAATGTAGGCGAGTATTGCTATTTCCTAGAGGGAACAACGTCGACCATGTCTCCATGTACCTGGAGCAAGGCAATGAGGAAGATGAGAAGGTGCCGGACGGCTGGTATGCCTGCGTGCAGTTCACTCTGGTCATGTGGAACAAGAACGATCCATCAATATTCAAATCGCAGAGTAAGATGCTAGAGAGATGTTGAATAAGAAGAGGGCTGATATTGGTGATAGCCGCCAACCATAGATTCAACGCCGAAGAAGCAGACTGGGGATTCACAAGGTTTGCGGAGATCCGGAAAATGTTCAACCCATCCTGGGAGGGCAAAGGAAGACCTATGGTCGAGAATGACGCCGTCAACATTTCCGCCTATCTCCGCATATACAAGGATCCGACGGGCGTCTTGTGGCATAACTTCATCAAGTCAGTCGGCCAGAGTCGCGAGCGTGAACAATCTGACTGGATTGCAGTTACAATTCGAAGAAGGAAACTGGCATGGTGGGCCTCAAGAACCAAGGCGCTACATGTTATCTGAATTCCCTTCTCCAATCGCTGTACTTTACGAATGCTTTTAGGAAGGTTAGTCAAATCGGTGCGTACCCATCGGGCTCTTCGATCTAATTCTCCATAGGCTATTTACCAAATTCCAACGGAGAACGAGGCAGATAAGAAGAACAGCGCTTGGGCTTTACAAAGATTATTCTACCTTCTGCAAAGTAATGAGGATGCGGTGGGTACGCAAGAACTCACAGCTTCATTCGGGTGGGAGACGAAGCACATCTTCGAACAGCAAGATGTCCAAGAATTATCGCGCATACTGATGGAACGCATGGAAGCGCGCATGAAAGGTACCGACGCCGAGAATGCGCTTCCGAAAATGTTTGTGGGGAAGATGAAGACCTACATTTCATGCATAAATGTCGACTATGAGTCCTCAAGGATAGAAGATTTCTGGGACATCCAGCTTAATGTCAGTGGGAACAAATGCCTCGATGATAGCTTCCGGGATTATATCCAGGTGGAGACCATGGATGGCGAGAATAAGTACTTCGCAGAGGGCTTTGGGCTTCAAGACGCGAGGAAGGGGGTGATATTCGAGAGCTTTCCCCAAGTCCTCCATCTTCAACTCAAACGCTTTGAATACGATATCAACCGGGATGCCATGATGAAGGTCAACGATCGGTATGAGTTTCCGGAAATATGGGACGCATCGCCATACTTGTCAGAGAATGCAGATAAATCCGAACCATACACCTATCAACTACATGGAGTTCTAGTCCACAGTGGCGACTTCAACGCTGGACATTATTACGCATTCCTGAAGCCAACAGCAGATGGCTATTTTTATCGGTTTGACGACGATCGAGTTACTCGAGCCACACTCAAGGAAGCGCTGGAAGAGAACTTTGGTGGCGATTATGCTAACATGACGAACGGCACTACTGGAATGCGAAATCCTTACACAAGGACATTATCTACTAAGCGCTCAATGAGCGCCTACATGTTAGTATACATCAGGCAAAGCCGTCTAAAAGACATATTACATTCTGTCGCGGAAGCAGACACCCCAACTCATTTATCAAAGGCAGTAAACGACGAGCGAGCAACTATAGAGCGCAATCGAAAGGATCGGGAGGAACAGCATCTCTACCTCCAGGTTAGCATTGTCGACGAAGAAACCTTCAAAGCCTACCAAGGCTTCGACCTTACAGATTGGAACGCTGATCCTGCGGACCCCTCTGCGCCTAAGACGTACCGAGTACTGCGAGCTATGACTGTAGCCGATTTTGTAAAGCAGTTGGCCGATGAGAGAAAGCTGAGTGCCGACCACTGCCGGTTATGGGTTATGGTCAATCGTCAGAACAAGACCGTCCGTCCCGATCAGCCCGTAATGGAAGGTACCGAAACCATGGAGGGAATCTATAACAAGTTCAGCACACGCGAGCGCATATTCCGCTTATGGTTCGAACGAGCAGAGGACATCGAAGACGACAAGGCAGTCTGGCCAGACTACGGTGCCTCAGGCTCCAGCTTTGCGAAAATGCTCCTCTTCCTGAAGTACTTCGACGCTGACGCACAAACGCTCATGGGTATGGGCCATATCTACATGCACAAAAACTCCAAAGTGGCTGATGTTGTGCCTAACATTACCTCCATGATGGGCTGGTCAACCCGCAAAAAGTCCATCACTTCGTCTTCGAGGTCCTCTCCATCCCCACAAACAAACGGCGCCTCCACCAATTCAACATCTTCGAGTACCTCCACCGACCTCCCAACAATCGCTCTCTACGAGGAAATCAAGCACAGCATGATCGAGCCCATGAAACCGAAATCCACCCTACAAGCTGCCGAGATTCAAGACGGCGACATCATCTGCTTCCAGCGTGCGCTCACTGACGCGCAGGTTGCTGCCCTTACCAATGCTGGCCTCTGCTCTGACGCCCACAAATTCTACGACGCCCTCCAAAACCGCCTTACCATCCATTTCTCCTCCAAATCTCCATCCAATCCCTCCCCAGACCAGGAGCAAGGCAACGACAATTTCGAATTAGTCCTTTCCAGAAAAACGACCTACGATCAGCTCGTCCAAAAAGTATCCGAGCACCTCCTCGTCGAAGCGAGCCATCTTCGCTTCTCAACCGTAAGCTCTACAACAGGCCGACCCAAGACCCCTATCAAGCGCGGCCTCAACCAAACACTCTGGCATACTTTACGGCCCTATCCCAATAGCTACAATAATAGCGGCCAGCGAGACGACAGCCTGATCTACGAAGTCCTCGAGATGAGCGTCACGGAGCTTGAGTCTAAGAAATCACTTAAAGTGACATTCTTGACCGAGGGTATCACCAAGGAGGAAAGCTTTGACATCCTCGTCCCGAAGACGGGCACAATGACCGACCTACTCAAAGGGCTGCAGAGGAAGACAGGACTGTCGGATGGGATCCTGCAGAGAGTGAGGGTTTTCGAGGTGCAGAGCTCGAGGATCGTCAGGGAATTCGACGCGGACAGCAGTGTCGTGCCGATCCTGGAGAACATGAGTCTGTATGCGGAGGTTGAAGGGGACGAAATGGTAGAGATAGGGGAAATGGACAGGATAGGGTATGCGTGCCACTTTGACAGAGAGGTAGGCAAGGGGCATGGCGTGCCGTTCAGATATGTTGTCAAGGATGTAAGTAATGCCCTTTGGATTTCGAGGTGTTTTGCTATGAAAAGCTAATATCAGACCAGGGCGAGCGCTTTTCCGAAACCAAGGAGCGCATCTCGAAACGCACCGGCATCAAAGGCAAGCAATTCGACAAGATCAAATTCCACATCGTCGGCAAGAGCCGGTTCACGGTTCCAGAACCTCTTGAGGACGGTAAGCTTCCTTCCTCCTTCTGTTCCTCGTGCCTCCACTGCCCCCGCTTGCTGCTTCCAAGCTCTCCTGGATGAAGTGCTTTCTTGAGTGCCAAAACATACTGACACCAAACAGATGACATCCTCGCCAACAAACTCATGGACGGCGATGTCCTCGGTCTGGATCACGTGAATAAGTCGCGGGCAGGGGCTGGGAAGGGGGACTCGATCTTCATACGATAAGTCATCATTAGCGCGCGCTTCTGTGATCTCTTTCAAATTGCATGTTCGATGGCGTTTTCCTTCATAGGCAATGTGGTAGAGGACTCACATGAGAATGTACGATGTCATGCGCCGTTGAAATTCCAAATTGGTTCCGTGCTGTGCCTTGCGTCCTTGCGCAATATTGCGAAACTCGAGAATGCGAGAATGTGGATAGGATTCTGATATTGCAGGTGAGGTGCTCTTCGAGCGGAGGCATTTGCGTGCCCACGATGGTTTCTTTGGATGTAGGCCTGAGGGGAAAATGTTTGCTCGACGACGTTCCTTTCGGAATCGGTAGTGGGCGGGGGGGGGGGGGTTTCAATGGCAATCCTATGGTTTTTACGAGTTCGCATGCGCGAGTGAATTACGAACGAAGTCGACACTGATCAAACGCTGCTTAAATGCCTTGTTGCAACCTCGTCTTTTTGAGATACGAGATGCAAATAAGCCCCTGTTTGATCAAGCATTGTAACGACCGTTGGGCGGAAGGCCAGCAGCGAAAACGAATAGTTCACGAGTCACACCCAGAGAAGAAAGCGCTTGGTATTTTTAATAGAAATTATGTTAGAGTAATTGCTGTTCAAAGGACGCCCATCGCTCGCCCATCGCTTTGGTCTATCTTCATGTTAGGGCATAGTAAGGTATGCTGATGAAAAATGCCTGCTGGGGAAAAGAAACATAATGCAGGATACTAAAGTCGGTTGCTCGAGATCTAAAACTTGCTTTTGGATGCCCCAGCACCTTGACGCCACAGATCAGTACCTTCGTGTCGACTTTTCGACCGCATAGCTTTCGTAACAAGCCCCAGGAGCAGCTTGAATCCCCAGCACCTTAATGCCGCGGAACAGTGCCATCGTTCCGACTTTAGGACCGCATAGTTCTCGTAAAGTCGTCTGATCAAGCCCCAGCAGCAGCTTGACAACTCCCAACCTCAACTCTATCTGGCTTCCCCTGCAGATTCCAGACACACTCAAGAACCCTTCTCCTTCTCCGCCATCGCCGCCTTTTTCTTATCTCTCGCTTCCATGACACTCACTTTCCAAGCGTCGACCTCACTCAGCGCCCTGACAGGCTCCTTCTTGCGCGTTAGTAGGAAGCCCTGGATCTCGGCAGGCGTGAAGGTATCTTCTTCGAGTTTGGCTGCGAATGCGGTTGCGATGTCGTGCAGTTGTGGGGCTGTAAGATCCGAGGCTGGGGTGATTAGTGCTGGAGATTTCTCGGTTGTGCCGGACGGAGTGGTGGCTTCACGAGGCGACTCGGGAGGAGTGAGCTCTTGGGCTGGGAGGTGGCCATTGGTAAGCGATTGTGGGAGTTTTTCCTTGATACAGTGGACATCTGTGGCCGGCGCAGGACCGGAAGTAGCGGATGAGGTTGTAAGCTTGGTGGGTTGGGCGGTTGTGTCAGGAGAGTACATGCGTGTGAAGAGCTCGCTCATCTGGGAACGAGTCGCTTTGGTGAAGTCAATCCGCATGTCGATGCGGCCGGGGCGGATCAAGGCGTCATCGAGTTTATCCGGAAAATTGCTAGTCATTACCAAGACTCTGCCTTCATGGGATGCTACACCGTCGATGGCGTTGAGGAGACCGGAGAGCGAGATGCCTTGATTGTTCTTGTTGTTCTTGTCGTTGCTCTGCTGGGCTGTTGTAAGGGCTTTGCTTATCTCAGCACCCAGTTTAGCAGCAGCGTTCTCCTCCTTGGGCTTGTCGGCCTTGGTATCCGCTTCTTGGCGTTTGATCAGACCTGCACTGTCAATATCTTCGAGCAGTACGACGCAGCGGCGGGGTAAGCTGGTGAACATGAGGCCGAGGTCTTCTTCGGTGAGACTGGGCTCAACCAGGGAGATACAGTAGATGTCTAGACCAAAGACTCCAGCGATTGCCCATGCTAGCGACGACTTACCAGTACCAGGTGGTCCGGCAAACAAATATCCTCGGCGGTAGGGGATACCACGATTGGCGTACCAGCGCGGAGTAGCTGGATGGAGGTATTCGTTGATATCGCCGAGGATACGGTCCTTCTGCTGGTGATCGAGCACGACGGTGTCCATTGGCCGGGAGGGCCGCGTAGCCACCTTGTGCCATACTCCACGTCCCCTGCCACGCTGGTCCTTTGGTGCTGGTCGGCGCACTACCGTGCATGCCTTTTCCTTATTCAAGTAGCAATCCCGGGCCTCCTTGATCAGATCCTTGATCGGAGTGGTCGAGCGTCCAACGCAGGTTAAACGGATGTTCTCGTCGTTTTGGAAAACCGTCGAACCGCCCCAACCGGAGTACATCATCTGTTTGTTTTCCCGGCTAAACTTGAAGTACATGCCCTTGTGCCAGAACCGGTGACTGCCAAAGAAGGGTTCGTATGTTGGGGGAACCTTTGCATCCCAGTTGCTGAAATTGAGCAAAACGTTCTCGTCCACATCTTCGTCCACAACCTCGGAATTTGTCAGGTCCCACGCACTCTCGCGCCCAGTCTTGGCCATTAGGCTGCGTGAATTTTGCGTAACCTTTTGGGCGGAAAGCCAGGCCATGATATGGTCGTAAATATCGTCGTGAGATTCGACGCTGATGGCGCTCATGCAGTACTTCTCGAAAAGCTCGAAGGCATGTCGCCAAAGGAAGGTTGAGGCTGTGATGAGACCAAACAAGAGCAGACATACGGAAACGACCAGTGTAATGTCGATGCCTAAGGCCTCCAGAACGAATTTGGAGATGACCGAGTAACCGGGGATGAAAGCCTCGAGGAGGTTGGCAGGCAATTGTGTGATGCTGGCTGTAGAGTTGTCGGCCATATCCGTAACGTCGAGATCTCGGAAGGCATTACTGAAGCCCATCGTGGTTGATGCTGAAATGTTGTGAGGCAGGAGTAGGTAAAATAGTCGACTCGCGGATTGACAGTGGAATTGTGTGTTCCGGATGGTATGACGTCGATTTAGGAGAACTACAATCCGTCAAGCTGTCAATCCATCTCCGGGTTACTTAAATAAGGACCAATGTGGGAGTACAAAAAGAAATCAGATTGCAGCAAGAGCAATCGAAGTGGGTTAACTGTGGCTGGAGAACAAAGCAGAGAGTATTTGCCCAGGCAAACAGCTGGACCTTTTGTACTTGATCCAGTAGGATGTAGACAGCGTTGATTTGAAATGAATCATTACGAGTGGATTGACAGCTGGGTGAGCAATCACTTTATATTTCCAGGTAACGCCCCACGCCACCATTACTACCAGCATGCACAAAGCGTTGAGTCACTGGACCGAGCTAGGGACGAACTCATGACCTTCCAGTCAACCATGAAGTGGGTATGGCAACGAGAGCTGAAAGAAGTGGAGGCGCGCGGTCCCTCAGCAGTAAAGTACGAGGGTGATGGCTAAACCGCTAGGCATTAGACAGGTTGCGCAGCTTTATTCAATACGATTATTCAATTGGTTTGCGGGGGCTAGTGGGGTCTAGGACCGCTAGCCCGCCCACGCTATACCAAATTGGGTAATATGGATCGCAACCTAATGATTATCGTATTTGATCGATTTCGTTCTTTTTCATCAATAATGTGCATTCTTAATCTCTTTCACTCTATCTAGCATACCTCAATTGATTCAATTGACTTAATTGATCGACGACAATTAGAACATACGTACAACTATCGTTCTTGTTCTTGTTATTGTCGTTATTTTGAGTCAACATCTCGTTAACGATTCTCGACATTCATATATTAAATCAATAAAGTATAAAAGATTTAAATTCGATTTAAATCGAATTTTCTTTAAACGTCTTCGTCGTATAATGCGATTTAATAAGAAGAAAATTCGATTGCTTATTAATTGTTTTGTTATCGATATTATTAAATAAAGTAATTGTGTCAAATTATTCTTCGAACTCGCTCTTTTTTGTCTTCTATACAAATTATTCTATTCTTGTTAGCTACTTAAATTGATAGAACGATTTAATCGTTTCTTTTTCTATTTCTCTCGCGTTCTTAACAATTTTCTTAAATATCTCGAAATTTGATACGACGATATGTTTCGATAACATTCAACGCTTATCTATATACGCATCAAAAAATACGTCAAAGCGATAAAAAGAGTAGAAAAAATTAGAGACAAGAGCACTATATAAGAGTTTATTAATAAGACTTTTCAAAAGTTTTGCAAATCAAATGTGAAACAAAAATTCTATTACTCTAGTTACAAAAAATCACACGAAATAACTTGACTAATTATTATTTGTTCGAACGATTTAATAAAATCTATTTACGATTTTTGTAAAGACAAGATAAACGACGTTACAATATTATAGAAATTCAAATTGCAAAATCGATTAAAAACTCTTCTTAAAGATCGAAGAAAGCTTCAATTATACAACGATAAAATCTATATTTATCAATTGTATATTATGTTTCTCTATTTAAATTATATAAACGAAAGATAGATTTTTTTTAACAAACGAATGTTTAAGACTCGCATTGTTGTCGAAAACATCTTTAATTTAATTTAAATTTTGTAAATATTTAATGCTTTTAAAACGCAAATAAAAGTCGAATTGTAATTGATCGAAAATCTCTATTTGACGATAATTTTTCTAATTAATTGCTATACGTGTTTATAAGTAGACTAATCGCGCTAACTCGAAAATGTCACGTGCAAATGCCAAGACTTGGGTCAAAAAAATTCGAAGAATCGAATCGCTCAAAGTAGTTTAGTCGATTACTATAAGTAGTTTAGC
>JAABUQ010000787.1_pt1 | contig 73317 bp, 84 predicted proteins | sample 5560001 | NCBI WGS metagenome assembly JAABUQ01 (sample SAMN10711888, study PRJNA513371) | rock metagenome | isolation source: Antarctica rocks | place: Antarctica: Victoria Land, Finger Mt nord | collected 2015-12-18 | reverse complement strand
CCAACCACACAGCTCACTCCCCCCAGCCAGACCTCCTCCGCCCCACCCCCTTCTCCACTCGCCCCACTGGCCGACATGCTATACCCTCCGCTACTGCTCGCGACACTACTCTCCACCGTGCTGCCACTAACCTCACTCCCTGCATCGTCGTCCGACGTGCTCGGGCTTGGTGGATGAGGAGGGTCCGCCGCCCCAGGCTTGGTCTGGTGTGAAGGAGGAAGGACACGCCGCTGCGATGCCGCCGTCGGTGCCACGGGAGGCGCTAGAGCTGGGTCGTGGCCCTCGTCGAGGAGGAGCGGTTCGCCCTCGCGGCCGAAGGTGGAGCCTGTGCCGCGTCCGCCGCCAGCAGCCATGGCGGCGGCGTTGAAGACGGCGGCGGCGTTGCGGCCGTCGAGGACGGTGTGGAGGCGCTCGACGACGGCTTCGAGGAGGCCGTCGATTCGGTAGGGGCGGGCAAGCTGGAGGAGGGAGCAAAGGATCTGGGGGGTGCAGAGGGAGTGGCTGAGGGGCGGCAGGGAGGAGGTGTAGAGGTAGTGGACGAGGGCGCGGAGGGTGAAGAGGGTGTGTGGGAGGTAGAGCTGGCGGGGGCGGGTGGAGGCGGGGAGGGTGAAGGGGGTGGGGGGCTCGAAGGGGTCGCGTATGGTGGTTGCGGTTGAAGAATTCGTGGATTTGGAGGTGGTGGAGGGGGCGTTGAGGGTGGATTGCCCGGCGGATTGGGTGGTTTGGATGGAGGGGGTTATCGTGGTGCTGGAGTTGCGGGACGCGATGGAAGCGGATGGGTGAAGTGAGGGGCGGAGGGTGCTGGCTTCGGAGTTGGAGGATGTGGTGTCGGTGGGGTAGAGGGATGTCGGAGATGAAAAGGTGCTTTCGCGGAGGAGCTGGACAAAGTATGGTCCCCAGCGTCGGGAGAGGAGGTAGGAATTCACTGGGATCCGTTCCCCACCGATGGCGAGAAGGTCCATGTCTGCGAGTTCTCGGAAGTCCATTGCCCTTCGACCAAGATCGACAGCCGCGAGGCAGTATGGACCCAACGATGAGGAGAACTTGAGAGCGAGTGGTGGGGTAAAGATAGGAGCGCTGATGGATGGGAATAGTGATGTTGGATTGGCTCGACGAGGGTTGTCATATAGGCCGAATGCCTCTAATTCCACCATGCAAACATTGGAGAAGTTGATTCGGCGGTGATTGTAGTCCTCGACCAAACTTCGTTTGCGATTGCCCAGTATCACGAAGGTATTCCGTCGAGGCCATAGGATACCTCTATTCCAGCTGCCTTGACTGAAGACACCACCACCGGCATCAATGCGACTCCAGGTCAAGGCCCTTAAGTCGAGCGCCCACAGTGCATATTCTTGCTTAGAAGACGTCAGATATGTTCCACTCACGACAAAATGACTGTCCAGGACGCCTCCATTCGGGAAGCGTAGACCTGGCGGACTAAATTGCCCATGCATAGGCTTCTCCGTAAGCGAACCATTTGAAGTTCTGACCTGTAATTCTAGCTTCACGTCTAGAAAGTTGTAGTTCGAGTAGATGAGCATTGCAGAGTCAGCGTCTTCCTCCCCTACCGACTCGTTCATATCGTCAGTGTCTTCACTCTGGATTATCCCTTTGCCTATCTTTGAAGCTGGCAATGTGGTCAACGGAGCCACTACGCTTCGGTATGCGCCACAGCTTCTTCCCAACACGGACGTCGAGGTCCACTTCAGACTCCTCAGATTGAAGACGCTGACCTGTTCGATATAATGGTTGGCGCTGTCTTGGCCTCCGACGACCACCATCTCTGCGCCTCCAGACCCATCAAGTGCAACGCCTATCGTTCCTTGATTCGGGATCGCAGATGCCGGATTGTGGTGGATGGCAGAAAGAGGCGCGTTAGCTGAGGTGAAAATAGCTGTAGATGGCAGTACGGCCGCACAATGCGCATATCGGCCTTGTGGTGTGTCTGCGGTAGCTATATATGTCCATCTGCGGGTGGGAGCATCAAAGATATGAATGTCTGACATAACTACCACCTCAGGCTGGGGTTCCTGGGAGCCGGTCTGAGGTTGGGAGGTAGTAGGGGATGCAGGTGACATTCCACCGTAACATATCAGCTTCGTATCCCCTAACGGACAGACACTGTGGAAATATCTAGGTGGAGGTATATCTCCTGTGGCCTCAATCTTGATCCAATGACGTTTGATGAGATCCAGTTCGTGTAAGTCTGAGGTCAGTTGAGGCCGTCGCCGGGATTGTATTCGTCCGCCAAAGACGTAGAGCTTGTCGCCAAGAACAGTTGTTGCTGCCCCTACCAGCGCATGCGGTTCCTTGCCTGTGCATTTATGCACATTGCACACCAGACCGGACAGATTGGTGGTTCCATTGACAGATTGAGATTGCTGACCTGCCGCCGGCGATGTCGTTCCCACATATGGACTTGGATCTCCTGCTCTTGATGGTCGTGGCGGCTGTTCTGTGTTTTGCAAGTCCTGCTCTAGTTGCGTGAGACTTGACTGACTGCTATTCACATCTGAGAGGTAGGTACCAGACGACGAGGGTTTAAACCTCCCCGTATTCGTCTGGTCTGGTGAAGGCATAGAGGTACTCGAATCAAGTGTGCTAATCCGACTTTCGCCGGTGTTCGGGCGCGACATTGTGGAATAGAAGCTTTTGCATGAATATGGCTTGTTCGGAGAAGCTTTCGGTGTATTCGGGACACTACTGACAGGCGTAGGCGGATACTGATCTTTTGGTCGAGCGAAGGACGGTATGACTATAGGTATATGTTTCAGCGGATGCCTGGTTTCTGGTGCGCCCACGCTCCACCCTGTCCCAGTGTCGCTGGTAGAGGAGTCGCTCGTCCGTCTTTCGGAGCCGAGGGAGATAGGGGAATCAGGTAGTCTTTTCGCAACAATGTCGATAACGTCCTGCGAGAGGGCTATGAGCACATGTCTAGGCTTGCGGTTGCTGAAGCCTGGCTCATACGCGCCACCAAAAAGAGGGAATTTCGGAAGCCATGCAGGTGAAGGCTCGATAAGCTTCTCGAAAGGGTCGAAATTTTGTTGGAAGACGTGGACGTTCGGGGTCGAGGACTTTACGGATCGAGTCCTACCAGCTGCGGTGTAGTCAAGCTTCTGTGCCACCTTGGGGCTAAACACCCAACCGGACTGCTGAGTACCTGATAAAACCATTGTAAGCTCTGAGCTCTTCAACTAAAGACTTTAGGGGTAACAAAAGAGTAACGAGTGGTAGGAGGCACGACGCAGACGCCTCCATGGAAAAAATTGGAGGAAAGCCTCGTACGGGGTTCAAGTGATATCAATATTTGGCAAGCCCCTGGCCTATCTGCCACCCCGCAACCCCAGTAAGTATGTTTCACGCAGGCAACCCAGGCAGGTTCGTCCCTTCCGAAATATGAAGTCTTTAGTTGTCTCGCTCGGATACCCACCGACTAACCCCTGCTCGGGCAGTAGATATATGCGCAGCGACGTCGCACGGTTCTCGTCCTACACCCTGGATCCGCGGGTGAAGTGCAAAAAGCGGAAGAAGGTCACACACCCTTACGTCGTGTTACTCCGACACAGCTTCTGTAAACTATCGAATTCTGCAAGGGCCACTGGCTACGAAAGTCAAAAACCCCCACAAACCGCAACACGGGGAAAGTTCGGCACTCCGAACTGACGCTAGGGTTCCTTCCCGCTGTCACCCAACGTGGATGTATGGGTGTAATCCATCCAAGGTACCCTTTTCAACAGCCACGGAAGGAGCCAGCCTCTCAGTACTTTAAATGTCCGCCCAAAACGATCGGCAACCTCATCTGTAATCGGAGAAGACTGAAGCTGGTGGTACAAGCTCCAACTCGATCAACCGCCCAAGCGCGCAAGCCATCTCAAGTATTACAGGCGCCGCAGGTGCAACGTTGCCACTGCTGCCACAGGAACACGTCTGTACGTCTGTACGTCCGTACCTCCTGGAAGATGATGATCCCATAATGGTCGCTACGGTCCACAACGGTCATCGTGTAGCATTTGGAAAAGCTGTCAGGCTTCACTCCTTACAGAAATGGAGTTACTATCCGGATCTAGCGGCAGAATATCCTTACCGGCCAGAGATAGCAGCCCAGACAGCTATGCTAGCTTGTAAAAGCTACACCATGACTACTCGTTAGGAGGTGGCATTACCCATTACGATACCCTACAGACAAGCATGGCCGCAAGCAAAGTCTTTCTGCGGACTGAATGATCCTCTTGAAATAGCCTGCACAGACTCTATCCACGAAAGTAGATTCATCGCTCACAGATATAATTGCCCGGCAGGGAGAAAGACTTGCTCCGACGGAATAGAACCTTGTACGTGATGCAGAAGACGGATAGCAGGATTACCTACTTTACCATGTTGGGCAGCAATGTTCCGCTATGCTTGACCACTTACCTAATGGTCTCTGTATCTGTACAGCTTTCATGTTCAAACTACAAAACAAAGGGAAGGCAACAACAAGCATGCTTTAGGGTCACCATCGTGTTTTCACTGGCTTTGGGAAGGGATGCTCGCATGTTTGTCCCGGCGTGATCAGAACTATCTAAACACACTGTCGCGTTTTGATTATCTTCACAACAAAGCTGTCTCTTAGATACATACCCCGCAAGCTGCACACATATAGTACTTGTTTTCTTCACATTCCATTCGCTCTCATTGATACCTATCTTACTTCCCCAGACAGCACATGCAGATTACCCCGCTCTTCGCGGGGGTAAGCTATCATACCCACAACAATCCATTACACAATTCTGCCTTGCTTCTTCTGCACTGATCCTACGGAAACCCTTAAACTCACTTCGCATCTGAAGAATAATGTCAGGTCGAGAGCGTGGCGGCCGTGGTCGAGGCGATCGCGGAGGTAATGGGTAAGCCTTTGCCTCATCAATACGTCACCTATTGCACGGTGAACTCTTGATGTATGGGCATAGTGAGCTGAACATGTCCTACAGGGATCGAGGAAGAGGAGCACGAGCCGGTAGTGGTCAGGGAGGCTCGTTTCGTGGCTTCGCTCCTCGAGGGGATGGTCCGCCCCACGGTGACAGAGCTGGATTCCAGGGTGGGCGAGGAGATGGCGGTTCTCGAGGTGCTAGGGGCGGCGCTGGGGGACGAGGCGCTTATCCGGCCACAGTCTACAAGTAAGTCTGCATCGTTTAATCATATTATCTACTCTTAACCCGTCATTACAAGGGCCCCGAGTGGGATTCCCAGTCCATCTCCTCAGGTCACGAAAGCTGAGGAGGAATACTTGAAACAAATCAAGTCGTCCGGCTTGCCCGACCTTTCGACTCTTCAGATCACCGATGGAGTCGAGAGATTTCCTCGAAGACCGGGTTTTGGCACTAAGGGCAAAGCCGTGCAATTGTGGGCCAACTACTTTGAGCTTATCCCACCACCTGACCTCATCCTCCACCGTTATTCTGTCAAAGTGACCGAGAAAGCCGGTGGTAAAGGTTCCAAGGATGTCACTGGAAAGAAACTCCAGCAAACGTTCCGACTCTTATTGGAACAGCCGCCATTCCAGGGTCATCGCAATGACATTGTGACTGACTTCAAAGCCAACCTGGTGTCTCGAGTCAAATTCGATACGAAAGACGTGCCAGGCCAGATACAATACCGCCGTGAAGGCGAAGACGAGCCATTGATCAACGCTGCATTTCACAATATTGCTTTCGTACCTACAGGGACTGTGACAGTTTCGGAGCTCACAGACTATTTGACCTCTACCAACCCTCGAGCCGTCTTGGATAAGCAGCCTTTCCTTCAGGCTCTGAATATCTTCCTGGGCCATTATACAAAAGCTTCGCCAGACTATGCTTCCATCGGTAGTAGCAGAAGCTTCGCAGTCAATCCCAACAATAACAATGCCAGCGACTTGGGAGCCGGTCTGAGAGCTGTTAGGGGCTTCTTCTCTAGCGTGCGGGTCGCTACCTCTCGTATCCTGGTCAACGTCAATGTCAGCCACGCACCTTTCTACAATCCGTTGCCCTTAGTGCAGTCAATACAAGTCTTCGGCCGCGCTCATGGACCCAACAAAATCAAGTTACAGGACTTTCTCAAACGTATTCGCGTCGAAGCGAAACATATCAAGCCCAAGACGAACAAGGCTGGCAAAACCATACCCAGGGTGAAGACCATCTTCGCTCTCGCAACTAGGAATGATGGACGCGGTGTTGACTCCAGTGGGACTGCCCCTAGAGTGAAAGAATTCGGTGCAGGGCCCAAAGATGTCGAGTTTTGGCTTGATGATACTCCCGCCGAGGGCTCCTCGAAAACGCCGTCGGCGCCCGCGACCGGAAAGTCGAGCGCCAAGAAAGGCAAAGGGAAACCTGAAGCTTCTGCAGGCGGCCGTTACATTAGCGTGGCCGAGCATTTCTTGAATAACTATCGAATGCAAACCAATGCCAACCTACCTGTGGTCAATGTTGGCACCACCGCCAAACCGTCGTACCTGCCCGCCGAGGCTTGCCAAATCCTGCCCGGACAGAGCTCGCAGGCTAGACTAGATCCCCAGCAAACGCAAGCCATGATCGCTTTTGCGGTAAGATCACCATGGTTAAATGCGACATCGATAGATCAAGATGGTCCCAATGAAGTAGGCCTCATAGCTCAGATCAACGGCGATATCTCTCGGTTCGGAGTTGCCATCAGCACAAGGATGATTACTGTTCCTGGACGCATCTTGGAACATCCTAAGATTAAATACGGGACACAAGGAGTGAAGATGTTTCCGGCAAGCTGGAACATGGAGAATGAGAAGAGACAGCCTTTACAATTCAACACCAGATCTAAACTGACCAGTTGGCGTGCTCTCGTGCTGAACGTGAGAGGCGTTGGTGATGGACTGCGCAACCCCCAAGAACTCGCAGAGGTAATGACCGCCTTTCACAAGGCACTGACGACAGCGGGTATTGACGCTCAGAAACCGGAGCAAGGAAGACCTATTGCGATGATGGACCCCAATGATCCTGCCCTGGAAGACGCACTCAGGGCAGTCAAAGAACAGCTCTGCCTCGTTGTTCTGCCAGTCAAGCATACCGTGCTTTACAACCGTGAGTCATATTTTCCGAGCAATTTGGTGCCCCGTTGGAGCGTATAACGAGCACCTAAGACATGTTTGAGCAGCATCTACTCTAAAGACATGCCTTCGGGCTCAATCATTTGACTCGAAGGAATAACGCTGACCCTGAACACTTACAGGCGTCAAACACATTGCTGACACCATTGTTGGACTTCACACCATCTGCGTCGTTGGATCGAAAGTTGCCAGTCAGCGAGGGCAAGATAAATACATGGCCAACGTGGCTCTCAAATTCAACCTGAAGCTCGGTGGCGTCAACCAGAAGATAGACGACGCGAAGCTTGGAATTATCTCTGAAGGTAAGACTATGGTCATTGGAATCGATGTAACCCATCCATCTCCTGGATCCGCCGCAAGTGCCCCGAGCGTTGCTGGTATGGTGGGTAGCATCGATAGACACCTTGGCCAATGGCCTGCAGAGCTTCATGTTCAATCAGAAGCCCGCAAGGAGAGCGTCGACAGCCTGACTATGATGCTCAAGACCCGGCTTAATCTATGGGGAACGAAAGGGGGCAACAAGCAATTGCCAGAAAACATCCTGATATATCGCGATGGGGTCTCGGAAGGACAATATGAGATGGTGCTGAAAGAGGAGCTTCCGCTTCTACGGAAAGCTTGCGAGGAGGTCTATCCAGCACCGGATCTCAAGAAAGGCCTCCCGCATATGACCATCGTAGTCGTTGGCAAACGTCACCACACCCGTTTCTTCCCAACCAACGGTGATAGCGATAAGATTACCGACAAGACCGGCAACCCGATCAATGGCACCGTTGTTGACCGCCATGTGACAGAAGCTCGCAACTGGGATTTCTTCCTCCAATCGCACAACGCCCTCCAAGGCACTGCCCGTCCGGCACACTATTTCACCGTCCTTGATGAAATCTTCACCCCGCGACGTCTTCCGCCAGGCTTTCAGAATCATGCCGACGTACTGGAGGATTTAACTCACAACATGTGCTATCTCTTCGGTCGTGCTACCAAAGCTGTCAGTATCTGTCCACCTGCCTATTACGCAGACCTAGTCTGCGAGAGAGCTAGATGTTATCTCAGTGGCCACTACGACTTGTCTACGCCTTCGCAGACTCCGGCTGCCAGCGAGTCCGGGCGTGGTGGGCTTGGTGACGCTACCGATAGCGACGTGCAGGTCCATCCTAAGCTGAAGGACACAATGTTCTACATCTAGTGGCCCTGGAGGTGCATGACCTGTGCAGGATGGCATGCGAATGCGTGATAAGTCCCTGGAAGAAGAGCGTGGAGCAAAGTTGTGGGCCAAGTGGCCGCAATTGACGATGTAACGAAAGCTATGACCAAGGAGAATGAGCCAGAGAGCGGGATACCAATTTCGGTGTGTTGGTTGTTTGATTCAAGCAACATGACAGCAATAGGCGGTACTAGGTAGCAATAGAAAAGTTCTTCATGGGAGTAATGTGCCATCCAAGCGTCAGCACAAATCTTCTGTCGAGGTTTCGAAGGGCACTTCGCTCATTCCGCGCAGTTGAGTGGGAACCTTCCGATCATTTTTATTGGCATAGAACTCTGCAAACTCCCGCTAAATCGCAGTATCCATCTAGCCCCTCTATTTATTTCCAATCTATCTTCCGTAGTGATTAGACAGCTGCACTAGTCTCCTCTTTCGGCAGGGGCGTGAACCTCAAATACGGCTTCACCATCTTCATCTTCGGGAACAGCTTCTTCGCCTCCTCGCCCTGGACGCCCGGGTGCACAATCACATCATCTCCTGTGCGAACGATTAGTTGGCCTCCTCGCCCAAGCATCCCAAGAACCAGAAAAAACTCACCAGGCACCCAATTAATCGGCGTCGTCACCCTCTGCTTATCGCCCGTCTGCAACGAATCCACCACCCTCAACACCTCCGCCGTATTCCTTCCCGTACTCGCCGGATAGCTCAAAATCAACCTTATCGTCTTCTTCGGATCAATGACAAACACACTCCGGATCGTGAACGCAATGCCCTTCTGATCCACATTCGTCGTATCCTGGTGATCCAGCATATCATACAGATACGCCACCTTGCGTTCCTTATCGCCGATGATGGGGAAGGTGAGGTTGGCGCCGGAGATCTCGTTGATGTCTTTGATCCAGCCGGAGTGCGAGTCGATGGTGTTGGCGCTGAGGCCGATGAGCTTGACGTTGCGCTTTGCGAACTCGGGCTCAAGCTTAGCGAAGGCGCCGAGCTCGGTGGTGCAGACGGGGGTGTAGTCTTCGGGGTGGGAGAAGAGGACGACCCAGGAGGTGCCGATGAAGGAGTGGAAGTCGATGGGGCCGGTGGTGGTGTCGGCTTGGAAGTTGGGGGCGGTGGAGCCGAGGCGGAGGCTGTTGGGTCTGTTATTTCTAGGTTCTTCTGGGGGTGAAAGGAGGATGCGCAGATAAGGACTTACGGTGCTGGGCGTTCTCCTGAAGACATTCTGGTATGATGGGTTTTTCAAGGTAAGGAAGGCTCAGTTTGGAGGTCTGGGGTCTTGAGAAGGGCTGTTCCTCGAGCGAGATGCTTTGCGACTGAGAAGTATTAAAGAGACGTTGTCCATAGCGACAGAAGATTTCTAATCCGATCACCTAATCCACATGTCCCTCACGAAGAGCGCATCTTGGGCGTCGAGCACGCAATCCCGCCTCCCACCGCTTTTGGCAGAATTTGATAACGTGAAGTGAGATGACGCCATCTGCCAAGACCAGCTCAGCCCGAGTCTCCACAAGAGCTTTGAAACCTTCTTCAAACGGTCAACGGTCTTACATACTGAGCCGAGTGCGATAACATTCATTCTCAACGATGTTGATGTCAGTTGAACGATGGGCGCACCCGAGAACGAGGACTGGACGGCAGGAGCAACTACTCCTCCTTTTCCGTCCATCTCACCACCACGACCGGATATAAGATCGGAAGGTCTAGAAGGGCGGGGAGAAACTCTGACTGGCCGCCCACTCAGACGAGCGGTCCGACGCGAGAGCCGTACGCTTCCTAGCCGGTTGATTTTCTTATTCCCATGGGTTGAGTGTTGAGTTAAGTAAGTTGCGGAGATCCTTTTCCTCCTGTCATTTGTCCAAGACCTTCTACAATGCTATCCTTTCCAAGCCAACCCCCTTCTCGCAATTGCTAACGACATGGCAGCTCCAGAGATTCAGCTGCCTAGGCACTCGAATACAAGCGATGAAAGCTCAGAGAACCAAGATGTGGAGAAGAGCGAGGGCCTTGACGTGCGGACGCCCGAGACTCTAGCAGAGACTCCTATTGTCTACCACTTCCTCGAATTTGAGACCGAACTTCCATCTCCTACAAGCCTCAGAGCATCCGATCCCAAAGCGTCTCCTCCACCGGAGCCGCCAGATCTAAGCAATTATGTTTCTCCCTTCACTTGGTCTAGTTCCCGCAAGACTTATACTATATCGCTTTCCTGTGCAATCACGGTCTTTACGGCGTACACCGCAGGGTCTTATGCCGCTGCTTCGGACCAATTGATCAACTATTGGGGCGTCAGTCCGGTAGCAATAAACGTGGGGATCACAACATTCACGACGGGCTTCGCTACCGCTCCCATGGTGCTGGCTCCCTTCTCTGAGCTGAACGGACGCAAGCCAGTCTTCATAGCAACCGGAATATTGTTCGTCATTGGTCAATTATGCTGTGCTGTGACTCGGTCGTATGCAGGAATGCTGGCTGCACGCTTCTTGACTGGTGTCGGAGGGAGTACTTTCAGTACCATGGTTGGGGGTGTAGTTTCAGACCTCTATGCCACACAGAACAGAAATACGCCGATGGCATTATTCTCGGGTTCCGCCCTCCTGGGCACCGGATTAGGCCCGCTGTGCTCGGGCTTCATTGCCCAGCATCTGTCGTGGAGGTGGGTCTTTTACGTTCAAGTCATCGTGGACGGTTTCTTCATTCTTCTGGTTGCCGTCTTCTTCAAGGAGACTCGTGGCAGCGTTCTTCTCAGTCGCAAGGCCCACAAGCTTAATGACTGGTATGTAGCTCGGGAGGAAGCAGGCTTGACCGGTTTCGACGTAGTCGTTGAGGGCTCGGACGAGAAGCAAAGTCAGAGGATCAGATGGAAGGTCAAGGCTGACGAGGAGAGAGAAAGCCTCGTCAAGATGATTGGAATCTCTGTTTACAGACCGTTCCACCTTCTCACTACGGAGCCAGTTGTTTTTTGGTTTTCACTTTGGGTCGCCTTCTCGTGGGCTGTCCTTTATTTGACCTTCAGCTCGATCCCGCTAGTGTTTAGCACGAACCACCATTTCAACATCCAGCAGAACGGTGCGGTTTTCGCCGCAATGTGCGTTGGGGCCTTACTTGCCTCAATCCTCTGTATCTACCAAGAGAAGATTGCAAGACACTATGGGATGATGTCTTCCTCACCCGAGGGTCGCCTTTATTTCTGCTGCTTCGAGAGCGCTCTGTTGCCCATTGGGCTGTTCTGGTTCGGCTGGACGCAGTTTTCCCAAGTCCATTGGATCGTTCCTACTATGGCTATAGGATGTGCCACGATGGGCATCTTCAGTATATACTTATGTGTGTTCAACTACCTCGCGGATACCTACCACCGGTATGCCAGCTCCGCTCTAGCAGCTCAGTCGTTCTGTCGGAATATGCTGGGTGGCATCTTTCCCCTGGTTGGTGATGCTATGTTCAACAGTATGACCTATCAGGGTGCGTCTTCGTTCCTGGGAGGCGTGGGTACCCTTCTGACCATCGTCCCCTGGGTTCTGGTTCTCTATGGCCCGAAGATCCGTGCCAGGAGCAAATTCGCTAGTGAGATTATGGACTGATACCTAAAGTCCGAGTTTGACGTTGGAGTCCGTGAACAATGGTCTAAGACCAAGATCGAACTCGTCGCCAGAGGCGTCCATCGAAACGATCGGAATGTACTGCGTGGGCAGTAGATTTCTACTGGATGCCATAGCTAAAAGCGCCCCCCACGACCGTGGTGGGTGGTAAAGCATCTCACCGCCTAGTCTTGTCCCATGCCTCGGGGGGTGCACCCTTTAAGGAGCATTCTTTCCTTGGGCAAATTCAGAAAACGCCTCAACGAAATGACCATGGGCTGACTGACCAGTGACAACCCAATGTCCAAGAAGCAAACAGTCAAAGCGTATGATGTACTCGGCTATCATACTTATATAGAGACCAAGGGAAGGGAAACATAACGATGATTTTCATGACAATCAGTCCTCGTCAAGACAGCGTGTACCTATACTTGCCGACGCATAGAATGAGCCTCTCTCCTGCAAGAGCTCAGAATAGGAATTGGTCTTGAGCCCTTCTACTTACATCGACAATTTCAGAATTACGTCTATCCTTCTATCCACTCTTCTGGCAGAAGTTACACGGTTACAAGACTCTCTGGTGTAGTCGAATCAACGTAGTTTCTCGCAGCCTGCCTCAACTTTCTAGCTTTCAGGGGTCGACAGAATTCTGGCAAAGCGTCTTTCACAATCAGACGAGCATGAATACAGCTTTCGTGGTGTGTTTCTCGGTATAGATTCTACAAGTCAGGAATTCTTGTGGATGTTGCTTAGGATTGTAGTTCTTAAATCCAGGCTCAACGTTCTTCGATCCCAACAAAGGTACTACAGCAATGTCATGTGCGTTGGATGTCGTCGTATAGCTCCTGCCCACGACTATTGATACCGCGCGTAGTCTAGAGCATCTTCAGATGGGGGATTCCTTCTGTCTTTGCTCACCATTGAGGTGGTATGAAATCAATTTACTGGTGCTCTTCTGAACCTTGCCCGATGAAGAGATCCGAGTTTTGGTGCCATTCGACAATACATTCCATGTTGCACAAGCATCAAACTGTACTGATAATCCCAGAAACACACAAGCACGATGCGTACTGGTGTGGGCCATATGGGTGATGGACGAAATTCTACAACCTGGTACCCATGTTGACATGGACTGCCTTTGTGTTGGTATACGCGGCCAAACCAGCTTCGCCGAGCTCCCTACCGATACCGCTCTGCTTGACACCCTGCAAGCATTGTTAGTAGACAATCTTCGAACATTATAGGTGAAAGAATTTACTCCGAATGGGATGCGGAAGTCGCTGTCGTTGCTACTGTTGATCCAAACCATACCGGCCTCAATGTTCCTCGCCACTCGGTGCGCCTTGGTCAAATTCTCGGTGAATACCGCACTACCCAAGCCGTATGTGGTATCGTTCGCCATCTCGACCGCCTCATCTTCGGTTTTGAAGCTCGCGATGACGGCAAAAGGACCGAAAACTTCTTCGCGATATATCTTCATGCTGTCCTTGACGTTCGTGAAGACTGTCGGAGAGATAAAGAAGCCTTTGCCATCGACATCCTTGTATGCTTCTCCACCAGTGGCCAACGTTGCGCCTTCGGATTTGCCACTCTCGATATAGCCCAGTACTCGCTCATACTGAGCCTTCGTAACCTGCGGCCCCTGGAATGTCTCGTCTTTGAACGGATCGCCCACCTTCGAGACACTCTTGACCTGTTCCTTGAACATCTCCACAAACTTCTCATACACCTCCTCCTGCACCAATATCCTCGACGTCGCCGTGCAGATCTGGCCCATATTCGACATAATCCCCACATGGCTCCACTTCACCGCCTGCTCCAGATCCGCATCCGCAAACACCAGCAACGGACTCTTTCCCCCGGTCTCCAGCGTGATGCTCTTCATATTCACACTCGCCATCTTCATGATCTGCTTCCCCGTCGCCGTACTCCCCGTAAACGCGATCTTATCCACATCCATATGGCTCGCTATCGCCGCTCCACAGTCGTTCCCATATCCATTCAGCAGGTTCACCACCCCGGACGGGAACCCAGCCTCTTTGACCAGCGTCGCGAAATACAAGATACTCAACGGCGTCTGCTCCGCCGCCTTCAGCACCACCGTATTCCCACACGCCAACGCAGGCCCTAGCTTCCACGCCATCATAGCGAGAGGATAGTTCCAAGGGATGATTTGTCCGCAAACCCCAACCGGTTCACGTAGCGTATACGCCAGCTTATCGGGCCCAGTGTTGATGACCTGCCCATGCACTTTGTCTGCGTATCCGGCATAATACCGCAGCGTCCCTGCCACCTCCGCAACATCTTCGTTCAGAGCGACGGTGTATGGCTTGCCGTTATCCCACGTCTCGATCGTCGCGAGCGTTTCGGCGTGGGCGTCGACCAGGTCGGCGAGTTTGTACATCAGTGCCCCGCGGTCGGTGGGGTTCAGGGAGCGCCATGAGGGGTGTTTGAAGGCTTTGCGGGCAGCGGATACGGCGTCGTCGACATCGGCGGCGGAGGCGGCGTAGACGGATGTTATGGGGGTTTCGTCGCTGAAAATAAAGGGAGGCTTGTCAATTGAGGGTGAGGGAGGGGGTGAAGGTAAGGGAACGGGGGCGAAGGGCTACTGTACGTGGGGTTTATGCTCTCGATCTTCGTGCCGGCTTTGGAGGCGACGAACTCATTGTTGATGAAGAGGCCGATGGGCTGGGAATACTTGCGGCCGTTGGGCGCTGTGAGGGTGATGGAGAGGTCGGACATGATGTACGTATGGAAGGGGAAATCCCGATGTCAATGATAAGATTCAAGGGAGGTTAAGGCTACTTTACTCTAACTCATGGAGCACAAGATTCACGATAGCAAAAGCAAACTAGCTCTACCCCACATCGCTCTTCTTTCCTATCTCCAATCCCGAACATCTAAAGTAGTCGGACACGGCTGGACACAACGGGATACTAATTTAGTTCCACACGGTAGCGGGGCACTACTTGGCGTCCGATACACAAAGACAATACCGTGTTCAATTTTTCTAGCATACATGCAAGGTACATGTGCTCAGATTACGTTCGACTTGGTTTCCAAGAAGCTTGGAATGCTTTCTTTTCCCCAAACCTTTGGCCACATATCGGGCTGAGCCTCCGTTGAGCATGTTGAGCCTCGATCGAGGGACTGCAGACTCGACTCAGTGTAACGTAGAGAATCAATAAGACAAGCAGCGCATTTGAAGGTCTCTCTCTGATCGAGCATCATTGTCGGAGCTTTTCCCGGGATCAGTTCATCTACCGGCATCAACTACTTTAGCGGGAACCAGATGCGTCCAGTACTCCTTCTCACCTAGTAATGCAATCCACCAGGTAATGCAACCGCTAGTGAATTTAGTGCAAAATTCAGGTTTATGGATCTTAACCCTAAGATTATGCACCTAAACCATTAGCGGTTGCATTACTAGGTGGATTGCATTACTAGGTGAGAAGGAGTATCGGCTCGAGCAGCCCATAACTTGACGATTCTCGCCAGCACCTTCCAATCGCAGCCTAGCGCTCCACGCACTTTGTTTTGCTGTAACCTATTCGACTTTGTACCATCTCTCTGGTAACGGCTACAAGATCCCACACCTTTGGAGGTGACACTTCACTCAGCACCACATTGTCCTTTCCCACCCTCCTTCTTCCTCGCGATCCATCCTCACTCCCATGATCTCCCGATATCGACCAGATCCATAGTTCCATGCCACAATCACGCCTCCCCCCCCTAAATACATCCTCACTCACCTCCCATCTCTAATCTCGAACCCCCCAAGTCCCTTCCATTTCTCCTGCTATCCCTTTCTTCTGACGTATAGAAAGCAAGATTGCCAGACGCGACCAAGACCCAGATATCGTCAGACCGCGGGAATTGAAGGGTGATGCTAAGTATGCTGGCTGGGAAATCACTGATTATGGATGTGGGTAATTTGTGTGCTGGTTCAAGAACAAGGTAGGAATGTAAAGCGCTGAATTGATTTGTTGGGCACAATGGAGACTCAAAGTGATCACTTGAGGAGGGCACACTTTTTGATGATGGTGGTTTGGGCATTTGCATGTTCTCGAGCGTGGCTCTTTTCTCTTCTGCTCTCTTCTAGGCTGGGCAATAGCAGCGCGTTTTCATCCCAGCTTCGGCACAATCACCTGCTACGATAGCAACGAAGGACTGTATCCACGCCATGCAGGGATTAGGCGAGGGTATGGTCTGTGATTGACCCAAGACATAGTGCCGTGCTGTCACAACACTGTGGAGAAAATTTTGTTAACATTCTTGCAACACTTCCACATACCACACTCGAGATTCTTTCATGAATAGGCCCTGCTTCACACATGATGGCTCCTGGCTCAACTTCTAGATTCGTCAAATATCCCATCGCTGCGCCTAACTAACAATGAAGGGCAAGATGGAGGGCGACACCAAGAAGAAGTGCAACGAGGAAAACTACAACCATCCTTCTCCTCTTCGAATTACCTCTCAAGGAAAAGGGGACAGCGAGCCAAACGACAGCCAGACTGGCGGCATCAAGAGCCGTAAAAAGGATGGCGACATCATGAACGACAAAGAGGAAGGCCACAGCGATGACAAATCAAAGGCCATCGAGGACGGATTCGAGCTCAACAATAGCGAAAACATCCTCATGCAGATATTGAAGAACAAGGACATGCTCTTGGACGAAAAGGATAAGCGTCTAGAGGACAAGAACAAGCTTTTGGAGAACCAGAGCGAATTTATGGAGAGTCAGGACAAGCTCTTGAAGCGTCATGACAATCTTCTCAAAATCAAGGACAAGCTCATCGAGAGCCAGGACGCAATGATACAGAGCATGGATCAACTATTGAAGGATAAGGACAAGGTCCTGGGGAAGTATACCACGGGAAAGGACGGAATTGAGGACATCGCCGGCCGAAAGAGTACATTGAAGCGGGGAAAAGCGAAGCACGTCGAGAACGCCGGAGGCGAGAGTAACGTGGACAAAACCGAGTTCCTAGAGAAGAGGATCATGCTCCTCGAGGCCGGTCTGAAAACCGTGCTGGACAAGATTACGAAAGACAAGACTTCGAAGGACAAGCCACAGAATATGCAGCCCAGTGACGTCCAGCTTATGGATGGGAATTTAAAGAATCTAGATCTAAACGGAGCTTTTGCAAGGCTCTCTGCCAACGCCATATTCACTAGGAGTACAACGTCTGAGGAGCCATACCTTGCTGCGATAGCCAATCTTCAGGATGAGATTAGATATTTTGAGTCTCGACAGTGCAGGAAAAGCGAACCATGAGGGGACTGCTAAGTGCTATTTGAAGGCGGAGAGTCTAAGGCCTACGATTAGTCCTTGTAAGCTTGTATATCTACTACACACAAAAAAACCCATCAGCAGATCTCAAGTGAAATAGTCATTCTTGTTAGACCGATAACAATAATGAACGACTGTAATATTACCATAATCGAGCATGTCGATACATCTACCAAATCCATAAGACTCTCTAATAGAGGTTGAACAGCATTACATAGCCATTCGCCCAACACCTCATATCCAAACCTCCAAATCATCAACCCCTGAATCCATCGCCTCTTCCCTGTCGAACTCACTTATATTTAATATCTAGTGCAAGAAATTATCGCAATCGTCCTCTCTCCGCTCTCCCTCCTCCCGATCGATCCATTACCTTCCTTTATCTATCGATCTCCAAACCCACTTTTACTCTCGCTTCTTCTCTTCTCTTCTCCCTCCTCTCTTCCTCCCTCCTCTCTTTATCTCTGGCCACTTCTCTTAACCAATATCTCTTCTATTCTCAACCACCTACCATCTATTACCTTTCTTATCTCCTCTCTCTCTCTCTCTCTCTCTCTCTCTTTCTCTCTCTTCTCTCTTCTTCGCTTCTTCTTCGCTTCTTTTTTCTTATCTTTTTCTCTTCTCTTATCTTCTTCTCTCTCTAGCTTCGTGCCTAAAATCTAATAACGATCTTGAACTAGTGCATTAATTTATGTAAGCGATTCGCGATTGTCAGATGGGGGGAATGGGCATGGGAATGGGTATGGGGATGGGAATGGAAATAGGCATGAGAATGGGAATGGGAATGGGAATGGGAATGGGAATGGGAATGGGAATGAGAATGGGAATGGGAATGGGAATGGGAAGACAAAGAATGGAATTATTGAAAATAAGGATAGAAATAACAATCGAGAGAACGAAGAGTGAAGAAGAAAGTAATAAACAGAGCGCGGAGTTGGAGTGAAGATAAGAAGCTCACGAGAATTTTTTGTTCAAGAGAGACTTGATACTGCAACTAGGATCGCAACGCGTAATTAGAGATATGCAACGTTGTGTAAGAACGTAGAATGCCATAAGCGAAAATGTCTAGAAGAAGAAAGATGGGGAGAAAAAGAAAGGGAGCAAAGAAGAAGTACATATGTTTCTAGGCTACAGAAAAGAATAACCAGGAGAGCAGCGAGACTCGAAGGAATGACGTAAGTATACAGATAAGAAGAGAGGACGCGAAACTTCAAGGGCAAGAAGAGGGGAAATGAATGAAGAGGATTTGGGTGCAGGTATGCATAGGCCATCCCAGTGCTGCGCTACTCGTGGGGATCGTAGACGATGGTTAAGAGAGGGCGGTGGTTGGGGGTTGTTCGTGAGGAGCTTTTGTCGACTACTACCAGGTGCCGCGGAGGGGGGTTTGGGGGGGAGTGTCAGGGGGTTTCTGCCTGTACCCAAGATCATGTGCGCTGTGGGCATGGTGATGATGAAGGAGGGTTGGAGGGAGGCTTGACTTGAGATATAAGAGCTTCAAATGTGAGAACTGCGACTTACTGATCCTTGCATTCGTGAGTCTTCAAGACGGGGCACCGCTTTTCAGGGCTTGCGCACCATGGGCAAGAAATGGATTGCTTCTGGGATGAGTTTGATTCCTTGTATGTTTACAACGGCTTGGTCGATATAATTAGAGGATCTCGATAGATACACCCGTGGCCGCACCCGCATGTTTATGAATTCGTGTCCATCAACACCCCGGAAAAGTACCCACAGCCCAGCTCCTCCGCCTGAGACCTCGACAGGCGGGCCATCATAGACCTCAAACCCTGGGACGACATGTACCTTTTCTTCAGCTTGGAGCGAGTGGACCAGGCAATGTCGTCGCTAGGGTGTTAACGATAATATTCTCGTGGAGATGCTCAAGAGGGTCCGCCAGCTCGCGTAAGTGTTCGGCGACTTCTTGGGTCTGGCTGGCAGGCTCTATATCGGTTTTGTCGGCCGTGTCCACTTTGGTAGCAGGGTTGGCTGCGCTGCTCGTTTCGCCGTTGGGGACGCTGGCCTCAGGGATTTCGCTTTCGATCTCCTGATCAGGTCCGGCGATCAAGGGTAGGGCGGGATCGCCATTGCTGCCAGTTGTTTCGGGACCCAAGTTGCTGGATCCAGCATTTCCGGTCTCCGCGTTTTGATTCGGTTTCGTACCCGAAGCACGAGCGACATCACCGTTGTAAACCGCACGATTCGACCTACTAGATCTGGCATAGTTAAATTCCTTTGGCTTAGCCTGAATACCATTTTCGGCGGCCGTGTCAGCTACCATTTGTGCCTGCGGCGCCGGCGTGACTGGTCCTTCTTCATCGTCATCTTCAACAAGACCCATGATGAAATCCCACTCCTTCTTGCTGACTTTCGAGACACTCAGTCGGCTCTGGCGGAGTGTCTGCATATTCTGCAATATGCCGCCGTCTTTTGCGTATTTCTGCAGCTCTTTGAGCTTGATGAGCTTGGGGAATTTCTGACGAAATTCTACGTGCACTTTGCACCATTTCGGATTCTCTGCTGTTGACTTTTCGTCGAAGTAAGGATGAGTCGGGTCGAGTGCGGAATCTGGTTTTATGTTAGAACTCGTACAATGATAGCAAGGAAGTTTGAGTGTAGGAGAATCCGATTGGGCGAAATCTGGACGGTAATGAATTTGAATTTGACCAAAGTGGAGTGACCAATGAGAGTCTCCTTACCGTCAGGACTATGCTCTTGAACAATTTCCATAACACCTGCAATGCCAGGGATCTTGCAGTTCGAGTGATAGAAGAACGCAAGATCTCCTGTGAGCATCATACGCATGTTGTTGCGCGCTACAATTACGTGTATTAGTGGGAGGATCATCGATATTGCCTGGATCTATATAAGAGAACCGACCTGCGGCATTACGGACACCTATTTTAAACCATCAGCACGGCGGTTAAGCCATATAATATGAACAGGCTTACCGTCCCAGCCTTCCGGTTCTGCTGCAGCGCGAAGGTCATCAATGGAGAATTTGACGTCTTTTCCTTTTTCAATTCTTGACTGCGGCTCTGCTTTCATTAAGTAATAACTAGGGCCATCGTCCTCAGCTTCATCGTCGGCTTTTTCGTCCTCTGAGGTCTCGTCCTTTGGAGCCGGAACAGCCACAGATACATTCGAGCTTCGTGACCCCTGCGCGTCATCTTCGAGAGTGGCCTTCCGGCCTTTCCTGGCTTTTGCTGGTTTCGCTATCTTAGAGATCGAGCTGACTGGGATCGTCTCTGTCTCTGTCGTCGTCTCCGTTGATATCTTGGCGGAAACTTTCGCTTTTCCTTCACCTTTTGACTTAGCTTCTTTGACAGCCACAACAGCGCCATTCGACGTCCCATCGTCCGCGCCTTTAACACTTGCACGTCTCGTCCGTGGTCCCAAGCTAGCGCTAGCGGCATCGGCAGTCCCATTACTCAGACGCTTGGAGGTCCGAGTATCCGGATTATTTAGCTTCACCTTCTTTGGCCGAGACGGAGTTGTCGGAGCGTCAGCAGTTTCATTGGGAGCAGAGGACGCAGCTTCGTCTGGCTGAGTCTTTTTAGGCCGTCCGCGCTTTCTGAGCGTAGCAGCAGGAGGAGGACTTGATATCACTTCTTCCGGCTTGGCTTTTCCTGGTCGTCCACGTTTAGCTGGTGGTGACGTATCGGTTGTTGCGGGCTCGATAGCGGAAGCTTTACGCTTCTTCTTGTTAGCCATTCTGATGATTGATAGTCTCGTTTGTTGGCGAAAGCAGGTTTAGATGCAAAGATGAAGGAAAAGAAAAGACAAAGTAAGGCCGAAGTAATGTATCGATCTTCGTTTGCCGCTAGCAACGCGGTTGCGCTAGTGATAACTCTAGGGTCAAGTGTTGAAGTCAGAGGTGCCAAATCGTTATGCAGCAATGTTTTGGAAATACAAGATATGGCGAATAAATTGCATAGAATGTTGTCGGATAGTGAAGCTTTGCTATTTATCGTTGTCGCCTGATCTTGGCAGAATTCTGAACAGATGCTCAGACATCGAAAGTGATTCTTGTTCTCAACTAAGCATCATAATTCAAGTAAGGATTACATGTCCTCCAAGAGAAGCTTAGAGGATCTCAAAGTACTCAATCCATAACAACAGGTCGATATAATTACTCATTAGAACCTCGGATGCAAGCATGCTATCGTGAGTACTAGATGAGCTTATACCACCTCAGAGCATATTCGTGCTTCTCTCCGTGTTTCCATACGTACTTGCAGGACCCTCATCGGGTCATGTGCTTTTATCTTGCTTTGTTCGAGTTCTCCCATTGAGTGCTTCGACGAAGAAAGCCAAAGAATGTGACAATCTGCCGTGTTAGCTTGACGTCACCACTGGTTAGTCGATCTATCGTCGTTCCGTCAAATTATTGTTCATCAAATGCCAAAAAGTGTCCAACAACTTCTCTGAAGCAAAGCTGAACAACAGCACGTGATGACGAGCTCGAAGAAAGCACTAGATCTGACTTCCCGGTTTCCTAGACAGTCTCGATAGTTCATCAAACGCGGGAGGTACATCAATTCTGTCGTGTGTGCTATGCAGCAAATCTACAGTGTTGTGCTATCTAGCCGCGTACAAAGCGCCCTATGCCATTCAATCATGCCATCCAGCCATATTTATTTCGCCCATTACACGTACGAGTTCAAAGCTTTGTACCACGCCCGCAGTATGTATTCCGAATGCCCCTTTGCCCGCTAAGCCGCTCAAAAAGACGCTGATGATGGAGAATGTAATGACATTCGCAATATGTGCTCATGTACCACGCTTGTCCGACCCAGCTGCCCCCTCGTTGGGGATCTCAATGTCAAGCGCCCAGTCACGCTTCATGCCGCCTGCACCGTTCGCCTTTGCTTGCTGATTGTTTCGATCCCTATGCTTAGCGCCGCCGAATATATGATGATGAAAGAGTCGTTTATACCTCGCCTCCGGCGAACTTGGCATATGAGGTGTTTTAGCCGACGCAGGCGTCATAGAGAGCGAGTTCATGGCAGATGTGGGTGGGGATCTGAATTTCTGCGAGATGCCGAGGAAAGACGCTGAGGATCTGGGGTGCGGAAAGGACGGAGTAGAGGGAGTTGAAGGTTGAGACTTGGAGGTTGGGAACATAGTTGGATGGCTGTCCGCGGGCGAGAGGGGTGAGGGGGATGGGTCTGTAGGTGAGGAGTAAGAGAAGGATGAAGTTGAGGCGGAGGTTGGGAGAACCGAGGTCTCAGGTCCAGAAGAAGTGAGGTCCGGGAATGGCGGTCTTTGTTCAATAGGAGCGGTGTGCACTGGTAGAGGGTGTGGTAAGGAAGATACGTTAGGCTGCAACATGGTATTGATCTTCAGCGGTTTGTGGACATGCGACTTAAAGGATCGGATTTTTGTGATGCGAGAGTGGTTTTCGTCGGATATATCTGGGGCGCTTGTTTGAGAAAGAGGACGCTTCTTGATTTGGCCACGACCTCGACCGCCCTTTTTCGTGTCAGAGCGCGATCGGGCATGGCCGCCGAGCCGCAAATCGACTTGACTTGGACTGAAAACGACCCTTGCTCTGAGCTTTTGTACAGCGTCATCCAGTGCGAGCTCGATGGCGCAATGATTTTTGATCCTGCTGAGCTTCGGCCAGGTTGCTCTCTCGCCACAGAGCATGGCCTGCAACATAAATTCGGGGGTCGGATTCTTGAGTATTCGTGGAAAGTCGGCATAAGATATCTCGGGCATAATGGTGATATCGCCGGAGTACTTCTGACTTAATACAGAGATGACTTTCGTCAATGTATTTGGGAAGACACCTAGCTCCGCCATGATATGCATGCGGTGTAAGGCCTCGCTTTTGGCAAGATGGGCCGCGCTGTTGAGCCAACTGGGCCCAGCCGCCACAGTGCCGGAAGATTGCTGCGCTTCTTGGGCGATAGAATCCTCCTCTTTGACCAAGAAAGGCACAACATGCGGATTGACCTGGGAAACAATGAAGTGATTGACGTTGAACATCTCCGCAAGCCGAGTCATGGGAATATCGTTATCGACAGATCCGTCTATCCACCTTTGCGGCGAAGGGTCCCAGGGCACGGCCTCTCCTGTTTTGGGATCTTTGGCAAGAAGGGAAGCAGCGGAGAAAATCATAGGGACAGAACAGGACGCCGCCACGGCAGACCAGATCAGGACGTTTGGCGCCGTAATGTAATTCAGTAGCCGTGGAAGCTCATATAGGCTGGCACTTGAGACGCAGATGTTCAGGATCATCCTCGTTCTGTTGTAGGCCTCTTGGAAAGTAATCTCGCCAAGGAGATCTCGCATGACCCTTATCAGGTGTGAGATGTCGAACAATGCCCCATGCTTAAGAAATCGTGTCGCCCTGCGAAGCACACTATCCTCGTTTCCTTCTTCATCGAACACCGCAAGGTCTTCATTGCAAAGGTTTGCAAGTAGATCCGGGATTTCCTCATCCGTCCGAGTGCAAAGCACGGCGCACACAATGCTTCCTGCCGATGCGCCGGAGATAATTCGAGGTAGCAGCCGGGCTTCCCACAATGCCTTGAGCACCCCGATGTGATTCATGCCAAACGTACCTCCTCCTGAGAGCAACAGTGCACTTCTGCCGAAAGCTTGCCTGGCCGACAGCACCTGTTCTAATATATACTTTGACTCTAATCCATCGCATTTGGCCTTGGCGGAGATGTCTAGGAGAGCATCGAGGGTGTCCAAAGCTGACGTGATGTACCGTTCGATGAGATCCTTCGTCCCAATATGTGTATGCTTGTACAGTTTGAGGTTCCCCATATCCCCTTGGCTCCGGGTCAAAGACGTCCGTACAAGGAAGAGCATGCGCTCAACATCGCAACTGATCCGCGCTTCATCCAGCTGCTTGACTCTGGCTTCTACCAAATCGGGGTCGTAGTCAGGAGACTCGGATATAGACTTCCAATCGTTGTTACCTTCGAGGTCATCAAGGGATATCGCTGCTTCTCGCCAGTCGTCATAACTCGCTGCCTGAGATTTTGGTCAGCATGTGAGCCCTTAGGTCAACCACTTAGACAGCCTCACCTCGCGCAGCTTCAGATAGAGCAGTTGCTTCTTATCTTGCAGGCTCTGTTTCCGGACTCTCTCCTCGTTCGTAGAGCCATTGCGCCAATGTTCGACAGTGCCGCCTACAGTCTCGAGTGGATTGCGCACCAAATTAATAAGGTTTGCAAGAGAGCTCTTCGGTTGAAGTAGGTCATGTTGCTGTTTTCCCGCCGAGACTACCGCGTCAGAGAATGTGTCATGATTGTGATTGATGCCTCGCAGGAAAACCGAGTGTTGAAGAATGGACATGGTTCGGCACGTATTGAAGACATTCGGGTCAGATCGAGTTTTGCTATTGGAGAAGGACTAAGCCGATGGCGTAGCTTCCTTCATTGTGTTGACTCGGATTTGGCAGCCTGGAAAACAAAGAGTGTTGTAGGTGCCAGGAGCACGATTTGGACGCATGTAAGGTAGGATCTAAAGTAGGAGCAGCGGAGTTGGCGGTGGGCATCACGAGAGCATTCGCGGGCGGGCCCCTTATTCCCGCTCTACGGAGGTGTCACCGATCTGTCTAAGTATCAAGCTTAATTCGTACCAGACTTGAGGGAAAGTCAAATTTGTGAGTAGAAAGACAGAACACAGTTCGAATTCAAAGAGTGCCACACATTCGGCGAGTGGCTTGTGACTGTCTCTACTAGTATGGCACACCATAGGCCAGAAAGTGCATTAATTCATTTTCGCATTTTTCCTGGTGTTTCGACCGACGACAGCACGGATGATATTCTTCACAAATTTCGAGACTCAATTATAGAGTACGTTACACAAAATTTACTGTGGAGAATCTGTGTTCACAGCATATAAACGTCGACAAAATCGATGTTCGTAAACCAATGTTTAGGATTTATATAGGTTTTCAGACTAACCCTGAGTACAACCCTAAATTTGAAAAATATGGACACGACTTTGACGAAAATCTTGACATTATCTCCTGGTCAGTTGAACAAACATATTATGTTTAATTGATAACTTGAATTCTAGTTTGTTCTAGCGGTTGGAAATGGCTCCGTCATAACGAGGAAATGTCAATTTGAATTAATGCACTTTTTGGCCTATGGTGTGCCATAACTAGTGCTTTGTCCCCGGCAGCCAAGAACAGTGGTGAGGCTCGATCACACGACTCGTCGGACCATCTTCAGCCATGTGAAAGCTGAAAGGGAATGCCTGGTGACCGTCGATCTATATCTCCTGTGCTCTCTGTAGCTACGTTTGTATCATGGATAAGGCGTGGAAAATGGTCAGAAGACCTTTGTGGGACACAACTATCTTCCAGTACTCAGGGCGGTCCCCAAAGAAAAACTCAGTCGACGTGATGGGTGGCCAGCTCGCATATCACATATGCCATCAAAGCTCCATGGCACCTAATCTTACATATCCACACTAAACCGCGCCTCATGCTATGCTATTTTGATCTACCTTCCTACGGACTTGGCGTCCCTTCTTCGTACCTAGGACCATCTGCTTCGCCAGCGCCCCACCCCGGCGTCTCCGGCTGTCCAGTGTATGGCGTCTCCACCTCACCACCGTACGGCGTCGCTGCTGCCGCTGCTGGGGTGGGTGCGCTGTATGCACCTCCATTCGCAGATGAAGGCGTAGGTGCGGCGGCGGGAGTAGGCGCGTCGTACGCGGTTCGAGAGTTGCGTGGGTCATTGGGCGCTGTATTGTTAGTTTGACCGTAGGAAGGGTACGAGTCTTGATTGTACGAGGGCGCGTAAGCGGGAGTTCGAGAGGATGGTTCATATGCAGGGGTGCGAGACGCGGAGAATGGATCGTTGGTGGTGGAACCGCCGTAGGACGTGCGGGATCCAGGGTCCCATGCTGGAGTACGCTGAAGAATCGTCTCAGTTATCTCGATATAGAACTACCATGAATAGAAGGGCTCTACTCACACCACCCGCAAAACCTCCGTACGCTGTTCGTGACCCATCATATGGGTTGACGGTTGCGCCACCACTGCCGCCATAAGCCGGCGTACGTCCGCCTGACATGCCGTTTTGCTGCCACGCCGGCGTGCGGGCTGACGAGCTTCCATATGCTGGGGCTGAACCGTGTTAGCTGCCGGACCTGCTACCTCGCAAGAATGGCGCTTACTTCGGCTGCCAGCTGCCATCCCCCATGCTGGCGTTCTTCCGCCCTGAGGAACACCGATAGGGGTACGAGAGCCATCCGGAACTCTAGATGACGGCATAGCACCACCGAAACCGCCGCGAGCACCACCTCGGCCACCTCGGAATCCAGCGAAGCGAGTGTAATCCATAGGCTGGCCTGTTATCGGACTAGACAATGTCAGTGCAGTTAAGGTAGTGTCGAGCGAAGTCTACGTACTCTTTAAAGCTCAATGTTTCCTTCGGAACCGATATGGTCTTGGCTTTTGTATGCAGCTCAACTCGTGCTTCGGTATCAGTGGTGTCCTTGACAAGACCAAGCAAGCCTTTGTAAGGGCCCTTTCGGATGGTGACGGTCTGACCTATCGCACGATCCCGGCCAAGATTCTTAGGTGGTGCCATTGCACCGGTACCATTCATGCCGTTTCTTTGGAGAGCAGGGTTCATTTTCGTAAGATCCGGTCCATTGCTCGCTTGGGCCACTCTCCCTCCCTTGGCTGCAACAGTAAGAACGTTGGAAGCCCTCACAACGGATATACCAGAGTTTTCAGTCTGCTCCCGATCGTGAAGGAAGAGATAGGAGCGGTAAATATGCGTGATGACGCCCTTTTTCTGCTCGCCACCTACTTCTCGGACCGTGTCATCATTACGAATTTCTGACCCGTTGCGGTCGGTTGCGACAGCATGCCGGCGTCGGTCAAGCTTGTTCGAGATCTGTGAGGGCATGATCGATTTCACGGACCCATTCTGATCCAGCACTCGAAGAGATTCCCGATCCACCTTGGTGATACAGCCAACGGTTGCGGGGCTGAGAACTTGTCAGCGCGCATACGTCAAGGAGTGGAAAAGGTTCTCTTACTCAAGCTGAACGAGATCATGTAGATCATACTTGCCCAAGCCACCGGCGATCTGGGCATCACTGGCCTCCCTGAGATCCTTGCTGAAGACTGTGATTTCTTGCATACTCAGATCACTCAAGATTGTGACCGTGTCGGCCTTGATGTTGACGACCATGCCAATCTCGTCGCGGTATTTGCTCCCGCCAACGACTTTGACGTGATCACCTTCCCTGAAGCGCTTCCGTAGCCCTTTGACAGGAACCTCAATGCTTTGACCACGCAAGTCACCCTCTGTGACCCTTACGGTGACAATATCCTCGTGGATAGTTATTGCTTTTCCAAGAACCCCTTGTTGCTCGCCTTCGTACACTTCCACCATGTCGCCAGGCAGATAGCTTTCAGTAGTTGAAGTATTCTTGATACTTGCTGCCAATGCTGCAAGGTCCAGATTCTCTGTCCCGTCGGCTGCCCCTGAAGTGAACATAGTAACCTCCTCAAGCTTCGGGTCGACATTTTCTGTTTGGAGATGGTTGAGCTTGAAATCTTGGACCAGAAATCCATTGACGAAATGCTGGTTTTTATATCTCCACTGCTTTTTATCGAAGGCTTTTATAGACTCGAGATATTTGGCTTCCTTTCTCTTCGCTTCGATTTCACTGAACAGCCTTTGGGGTGGTCTTGTAGCTACCTTATTCAGACCGAAGGCAGCTGCTCTAGCCCGTTTCTTGTCCGTCCCTTTGATGTTGCCGTCCACCATTGGTGCTTTCGTGTCCTCGTTGAGCCCATAATCGAGTCGGGGCACAATCCGCAAAGAGGCTGTAAGGCTGTTGGGTTCGAAGTCGTCCACCTGGGCGAGGTCTCCTGCGTATTTTCCTCGCTTTATCCTGACATAGGAACCTACCTCTAGTGCTTTGCTCTTGATGACCCTTAACAGGTCCGGCATTTCTTTAATTGGGACCAAGATGATCTTTGTGCGCGGAAAGACGTTGCTGATGCCATCGAGAGCGGCAAACACGTCGGCCTGCCTGCGTGCTTCCACGTAGAGGTAACCCGGCATAGAGGCTCTCTCGAAGGCGGATATGATCGGGCACGACGTTTTGCTTCGAGCCAATTCTTCGATTCGCCTTGTCACAGCAAAAACAGCCTCCTTCTCCTTTCTCTCTTTGCATTTCACCCCCCATATACTTGGATCATCCACGCCAGGCAATAACATACGCTTGGGAACGTGCGCTACATCTGCGGCTGTCGTCCGTGATCGTCCATATCGTTCTTTCAGAATCTCTGCTTGTTTCTCCGCGTCCATTTGCTGCACTTGTTCGCGCTGGCGGTCAAGTTCTCGGTGTCGTCGATCGTCAGTCTGGGCGCCTACAGGCAGCTCTGCCTCGTCATCCGGGTGGGTATCCGCAATGAAGCCTTCGCCCTGTACTTCCTCGTCTTCCTCGTCAACGTCCTCTTCATCTTCGTCCACCTCGGCCTCTACGTCAAGGTATTGGTTTCGAGGGTCCCGGCGGGCTTTCTTCCGTGGGCGGCCCTACACGAATTGTTAGCGACTCGATATTGCCCCTGAGGCATGGACTCTGACAATAATCTCGTCATCATCCTCGTCTTCTTCGTCTTCTTCGTCCTCATCGCCTGCGCCGTGTACGTCACCGTTACCATGGTCGTCATCCTCCCCATTGACCTTCTCCCCAGGGCTACCGGGGCTGCCCTTCTCACCTCCAGACGAACGACGCCGCTCAGTGCCATTAGCGGCGATTTTTGGGTTCACTTTGGCTTCGCCTTCATTGTCAGACTCGTCTGCAGGGGCGGGATTGAAGTTGTCGTCTTCTGATTCTGACCCAAAGTCCTGGTCAAGTACCGTTCCAGACATTTCTATCGCAGCGTCCTGATTTTGGGAAAGATCTGCTCAGAGCTATCGATGAGATAGGTAAGTAGTAGTGCTACCGCAGAGGTCTTCGGTAGTGCGCAGCTTTAGGGTGTTGTTAATTGTCATGGTGACAAAGGAGCTGTGCCATTCACGGAAAGTCGTGAATTGAGGTGATTAGTAAGCATTTCCTCAGCTGCTTTTGGACTAGTGTCTACAGGATCTTGCCAAGCATTTTACTAGACTGACACGCCAAGTCTTCGGCCGGGTCGTCCGATTCCATACCGAACTCGAAATCCCCGATCCTTAAAGGCTGAATGTACGACAGTGCAAGCGATATGAATGATTTGCCTCCAATGTGGGATACTGCATCAAATTTGACGATCGCAAGCAAGTGAGCTGGGCCAGGTTTTGAGGGCACAGCAACCCTCGAAGTCTCTACAAGTACTACCTACGATACCATCATGCTGAGCATGCTTCGTCTTGTACACTGCTCACAGAAACACTTCGACTCTCAGGCTTCACCAACACAGACTACTGCATGCTGATCCGAATTGCGCCGAAGCGCTAGCCAACAGAGCTGCGGAATGCAGGTGAAACGTTTCGCGGTATAATATGGCAAGCCTTCTGCGGCTGATGCTGACTCTGGGCTACGGTTTCATGGTGCTGTGCCGAGGGCAAGGTGAGGTACAGCCAATACGTGATCAGCGCCATCCTCCATCATCTTGTGCGCCCAATCCTGAAACTGGTGCCATGCACTAACAAAACCGTAGCGGGCTGTGCAGTCTGCGGCGATTTTCCCAGCAGCTATCTTCGGTACGGGCAGTGTTTGCTTGTGTGACATGCATCTCTCCTTCTCCAGAATGTCCAAAGCTGATCACAATTTATGTTATGGCAAGCTGCTGCCGTGCGGCGCGCGATGGGCAACCTAGACCATCAGCAGGGTCACTATGGCGAGGCTGAAGTTGACGCAAACATTATATACCCTTCAATCCCCTTCTCTCTGTCATGCATGTCAAAATTCCTATAATATTTTCTATCACCTTCGTCTTGAAGTCCATTGCCGCACCAAGTATTCTTCACAAGCAACATGTTTCACACATCTCTTTCCTCCCCATACCTCCGGATCACAGCTGTGATTTGCCTACTTCTTTCCCACATCCTTGCCGTTGCCGGACGAGATGTTGCTCTAGAGCCTCGAGGAAGTGTCGAGATCCTTTCTCGCCGCATGGTTCCTGCACAGGTCAATTCACCTCTTAAGTCGCGAAGTACGGAGAGACCACTTCGTTACGAGCATGAACTACATTATCTTGAAGGTAGTTATTGTATTTCTCTCGTGCTACATAGGGCCCCTGGTTTCTTGAGCTTCCATGCTATAGCATGGGCTGGCACCATTGGCAGCCGAATATGTCCTTCACTTTTTACTTTTTCAGCGTGCTCCCGCCAGGCCACTAAAGTTCTTTGACGTTTATTAGCCACTTTAGCGATGGGCCATCAGGGGTCATTTCTTCCATCGCCATCTCGTCCACCCATTTCCCAAGAGCGTAGAACAATCGATTCTCATATAGACAGCCTTTGGAATTACCACCCTGCCAGCGCATGAGATATGACTTTTATTCATCCGAATGATGATGCTGATAGAATTGGATAGATTCACCCTTGAACGACGCTTTACAGTCGGCTGCACGACTTCAAATGTCCGCAAAGAAACCAGCCTTGGCTCTCGAGTCTATCGAAGACCAGATTGACAGCATCGAATGTACCGTCGGAGAAGCCCAGCTGAGCTTTGCAACGCTTGAAGCCCTTCAGTCTGTGTATATGCATTTCGAAAACGTGCCGGAATTTTTCTTGATTACCTCTCACGACGGCTGTAACGTCGAAGGAGAAAGAGGTATCTTTCTGTAAGCTGTCCAGAAGCACCTTTCTTGGGTATATATCTCTAACAATTCACAGCGTCTCTGCTGTTTCCGTCGATGTTTTCCTACTTCGCGTTGATCTTGAAATCACCCCTACGTCTTGGAATGATGCCTGCCACTCTATGAAGGTCAACTTCCACACAAGCGGCAATAGACTTAGCTTCCATGTGCCTGGCGAGCTACGTAAAAGGCAAAGTGTCTCACGGACTGCAACGGCTGCAGTGTCAAGCGTTGTCTTCTCGGTACCGCCGTCTTCGCAACCAACTCCAGTGGTCCATCAAGCCCACAAGAACATCGACATCAACTTTCAAAACACTCAGATTTTACCACCAAATTTTCCTGGTGTAGACGGCGTGACGCTTCATGGTCCCTTTGTGTAAGTACTACGAATGGACAGGTCGAAACTTCGAGAATGCCACCTCTAATCGAGCATTAGGCCACATGGAATCAGCTTCGGTTGCAAGAGTTGTACAGCAAAGGGCGCAATAGACCTGCTACAGGGCGAATTCCTCATTGCCAAGCGCAACAATACCACTCCTCAGAAGCTCTCCGGCCGCCAAAACTTCGTTAATGATACCGAGGAAATCGTTCACTTCTTCAAAAGCGGCTCCCTCGAATTCCGTCTCGAAGCCTTCACCGCTCACATCGAACTTGACAGCGCGATAACAGCCTCCCAACAGGTGCAATCCTTCAGGATCCCCTTTCCCCAAATCCCTCTCACCCCATTCACCATCGCCGGCATCGCCACCGTCGGCCCTACGTTCAACCCTCATCTCGTCATCAGCACCGAAATCGCCGCGGACCTGAACTTCACCTATGGCTTCGATCTCACCGTGCCCACATCCACCGTACTCATCGACATCGCAAATGTAACAAATTCCAACATCACCGGCTTCAAAGACGCCACCATAACAGCCCTCCCCTTCCAATCCCAGTAAGTCTTTCCTCTGAGCTTCACTGCTCCCATTCGAGTGTCTCAAGACCTCTGAAAAACTTCTAAGCCACGTTTGTTCCAAAGACCTACCTCTGGACTCACAGCTCTGACTCAAAAACGGCATACTGACTCCAAAATCCACAGGTTCAACAACATAGCCCTCACCCTCTCCGCCTCATTCGCTCCCGAACTCCTCAACGGCCTCTCCGTCTTCGAAGGCGCCGGCACCGCCGGCGCAGGCATTTTTCTCAATCTCCCCACCGTCTCCGCCACCATCTCCCAAGTCGCCAACGTCAACGCACAATGCGAACCCGTACCCATAGCTTCATCCTCCGCCCCCACCAACGCCACCGCCGATTTCTTCGCAAGCCTGACGCACCTCACGGGTGCCGTGAACATGAGCGTTGGGCTCATCGCAGAAGCAGAGGTGCACGCTGGTGTGTTCGCCCTTGTGACAGATGAACCGTTCACGGCGTATCAGACCGGTTTATCGCTCCCGACGGCGTGTTTGAATTATGATGCGCAGGCGAAGACGTATGGACCGGCGAGCGCAGTCGTGGCTTCGGCGACGGCTAGTGCCGGAGGCAAGGTGCTGCCGGGGGGTGGCAAAGATCCTAAGGGTGCGGCGAGTAGTGGGAAGAGTAATCCATTGGGGGGTGTCGTCGGTACGTGGGGGCGTGTGCAAACGACGGCCGGGATCCTGGTCGCTGTGTTTGCGTGTTTTCTGAGTCTGTGATTTCTTTCTATTGTCTATGAGATCTGATGATAACGGCATGACGGTTCTGGAGAAGGGCGTTTGTTGACGAGCTCGGGGCAAGGAAAGGAAACTGGATATATCACTGGGAAAAGTCTTTCTCGTTGGATTTACCCCTTTCTTCTGCCTCTCTTTTCCTTTATTTCTTAACACCAGAGTATTAGCAATATATTTCGAATTTGTCACCATTTCTGGATGTAGCGCCAGGCCAATGCATGGAACAAGTACGTGAGCGAATTCAAACCAATCCGTACATTTTCCAAACAGGCCCATTTGCCTGGAACTCGGTCTGTTTGGCGTACACCTCTTTTCTACATTCGCACCTCTCGTCCTTTTGCTCTCAATAATCCAGCCCACACACCCGCACCATCCCAAAACCCGCCAAACTCACAACCCCCTCCGAGCCCGCGTTTCCCAACTCGCTATCCCAAGCGCCTCCCGCTCCCTGAAGGCAGAATCCGACTTCGAACCCATCTCCAGCTCACGACGCCCCGCACCCAAGCCTTCCGCTCCGGGGCCTACAAACCAGCATCCCACATCCATCCTCCATCAGCGCCGTGCCGTCAAAACCACAGAATGGCTTTCCTTTCTCCAAGGAAGGCTCTAGCTGGCTCTGGCACGACGGCTACGTTGGTGCTGAAGTGCACGAAGATAGCTGAGCAGCGGGCTCAAGGGGCGTGGTGCTGCGATGTAAAAATTACTGTATCGAAGAGCGGGCGTGGGAGGGGCTGAGGGGTGCGTGGCGGGCACTAGGCTTTGGGGATCAAGGATGTGGTGTTATAGGGGCTTGCGGGTTAGGATGATGGGGTGGTGATGTGTGACTCTTCCTCGAAAGATGCTGCGATGGAGGTGGATTTTTTGATGTGGGGGGGGGGGATCGAATCGGCGTATGGAGCAAATTGAATCAGCTTGGCGGCAGCTTCTGGCTTGCTCTTAAGTTATTATTCAGATATGGTGGCGAGCTGATATATGATATCGGTCTGCGTGGGTGTACAGAGGTCGGCGAGAGCCATTTGCAGGGTTGCGGACGAGTGGGTGTTTCGATACAGATCGGAGCAAAGTGCATGAGAGAGGCCAAGAATCACGGCAATGATATTAGTGGTGGACTGCAGGGCATGGATTTGAGGGTAGTACCGGGTTATCTTTTGTGCAATGGTGCACCTTTAGTTAGCACCTTACCAAGACAGGAGTGATGGAGTGGAGATGTGCTAAAGCGCCCTGTGAGAATCAAGGGTTGGGATGAAGCCGAGAATGCTTAAGTCGATTGGCTTTTCTTGTGGTCGGGAGTGATCAATAGGGGAAGTCGGATGATGTGGGCATGGTGAATGCAATTTGAAGAAAGGTGCACCATAGCAGCACATGGGATGGAGATCACGTTCAATATTGCCCGGAGTGGGCGTTCCTACTTTACTCTAGAGAATTAGATAGTAGTGTCATAAAACAATGCATCCTTTTCATATCAATGTTCCTCGAACAGCGGTCATAGAACTTGCTCAATGACATATGGGACTCGACCCACCAGTGACCTGACGATCCACCCAATCTCAAAAGCCCAGATCAGAGTCGTGTATGGTATATCGATCGAAAAGCGTTCCTGCCATCCTGCTCTGCGCTCAGGACATGAACAGGAACATTCGCCTTGAAGCCTTCTTCCCCCGGAAGATTCATCGGCGCCGAGAAGCCTGCAACACGATCAACCGGTCTAGCGCAGCGGGGACATATCCGGCCCTCTGGGGCTTTTGATGGAGGAGGGGCGCTGGAAGAGGAGGCTGGAGAGGCGTCGGTAAGGGCAAGGATGCAGGTATTGCAGAATTGGTGGTTGCAGGGGCGGATGCTAGTCGAGCTTGTCATGCTTGGGGCCTTTGGGAAGGTGTTTTGGGCTTTGCAGTGTTTGCGGAAACAAGGAAAAGGAAGCTTACATGCAATCACACAGCCTCTTCTCACATTGCGTACACATCCTTGGCTTCATTGGATCAAATTCTTCCTCCGTCGTAACCCCAAATGCCTTATCCATGGCACTAACACTCTTCACATTCCCGAAGTCTCCTTCCTCAAGCCTATTGTCCACATCCTCTTGAACGACGTAAAAGGGAAGATCTGCATCCGTGTATGCTTTTGCATCCATCGGTGGCGGTTGTGGTACAATATGCGTAATTTCTTCGCAGCTCGTCGGATCAAAGATATGTATGTTGATAAGCCGGCTTTGAGATGTATTCCAGCAATTCTGGGGATTCAAGTCTTTCACGATATCTTGGATCAGTTTTCCGCCAGCAGCAAGACCCATGACTGCAAGATTCGTGGTTTTGATGTCCACGATCCTTGACTCAGACTTGGATGGGTTGATGGGCGTCTCCGATTTTACCATCATACGGCCTCTCCTCTTCCTCGTGCCGCTGCCTGAGGGACCGACTAGGCAGGCAAAGGTGGAACTTGGCGGATGTGGCATATTATATGTTTGCGAGGCTAATAGAGTGTCAGCAGTCTCAATCATCGACGTGGTCGACCATTCGAATGCAGCTCGTCTTTGTTCCCAGTTTAAATTCCAAGCCTATCCGATGATTTAGTGTAAAGCGTCGTTTGCACTCGAAAAAAACGTACGGTCATATGGGTTTCTGGGGCTGGGAGATCGGCAGCAAGGTCAGAAATCTTGTATGGGACTTCGTGTATGGGGGGCACTGGATGGACTCTGAGTTTGTCCCCAGGCTTGATATTATTGGCTGCTGGCGTCGTCTGCTCGTGGAGGCTTTGCAAGAGGTTTATTACTCCTGGCTCTTTCTCGGAGGCTCGGAACCAGATCTTCAAGTCGGACTTGTATGCTGGGGTGACTTCGATCTGCAGACCGCCGATATCCTCCTTGCCGGTCTTCTGCCCTTCGATGGTGTAGCCGGAGCCAACTTCAAGCAACAAAATCAGCTCTGTCAACGAAGCCCCCTTCTCCGATGCAGTGTTTGATTCAAAGAATTTAGTCTGTTGCTCCACCTACGGTGGCACGTCGCAAAGCAAAATGCTGGCTTGTATCTACCATCTTTGAATGATCACTTCTGCGAGATATTCGCATCGATTCTCGAGAAGGAGATACAAATCTCTTTGAAAGCACCGTGTAACGTGTATCAGAATAGCGAAATGCACTTACGTGGCATTGCTACAAATTGGCGTACTACACCCGGCGCAACGCATATTCCGTCAACCCATCTTTGTTGCGGAACTACAATGTAGTCTTGCTTCATCTCCATGTCATTGATGTAAGGCAGCTCTTCTCCCATTAGCAGCCCAGACACTGCATTGATGCGTCCAACGAAGATTCGCAACGCATATATGGAATGTGTCTTCACAGAGAATCCCATCCACATAGCTTCGCGCTGCCACATCGGGAACAACAGGCCGCCTTGCTTGGTAATGTTTGACGGAAGACGGTCAGCATACTCTTCGACATTGAACAGCGCAAAGTGGCCAAGCGAAGCAGGAAGCTGGTGAAGCCGCTTGTCGTCAGGCATACGCAGAGTACGATGGAAGGTGATCTCTAAGTCATCGTTGATCACTATCTTCTGTGCGCCATTGGTACTGAAAATTGGACCCTGCGACTGCAGCTCAACACGGCTCTGGTCTGGCAAATTTGCAAAAGATATAAAAGAGTCGTTGACATTGATACGGTTCTCATCATAGTTCGAGGGAATGTCCTGGGGGACCACCTCAACTTCTTTAAAAGGACGTGTCACTTTTTTCGACGTCGTGCTCGACCACGACCGCCTTTCACGACCCTGGCCGCCCAGCAAGTAATATGGTACATAATATGCAAGCTCTACACGGACATGGTCAGTCATCTAGATTCTATGGTAGGGCACAACTCAGTCAGCATCGCCTGCCTTTCAACTTGGACCAAATTCGAGAAATATGCTCATCTCCGCCAAACTCGAGAGTAACCGTTACTAGTCTCGGATTCTCGACCTCATAATCGCTCTGTCGCATTAAGCCACCAATTGTAATGCTGTGCGAAGCAGGCTTAGGCCTGTCGATAGTGTGGAAGTCCATATATGGCTGTTTGCCTGTACAGACGTAGCACGAAGAACGGCGCTCAGACCGGATCAGAGAATGTGGAGGGGGCTTGTGATTGTGTTCGTTTCATGGGCAGAAGTCGCAACGCAATCAATAAATAGCTCATCGTCATTGCTGAAGATCGGGGGCCAGCCTTGCAGAGCGGCATCGAGAACCAATCAAATCGGTAAGGCTGGCATGGCTGCCTTGTGATCCACGTAGCCATGACAGCCACTGGTGAGTTGCGAAGAGGGGGACGTAGCCACCCGCATTCGGTCCTGGTATTCTTCAAAAACCTGAAGAAATCCATATCAGTCATACTTGCTGAGCGCAGACCGAGAGCATGTCATTTGGCTTTAGCGCTGGAAACATTGTACTGATCGGCCAGCTTGCTTACCAGTTGTGCAGCATACTAAGAAAAGACAGTCGAGCGGCATGTCGCGAACTGGGCAACACCCTTTTCGGACTCCGCTGCGCTGTTGATCATTTAGGTCGTCAGGCGAAAGAAATCCCTCGTCTCCAGGAGGTTGCCGGAGAAGATGCGACGCGCATGCGTAATGACTTAGATACACTCATCTCCACTTGTGCGACGACGCTTCTTGAACTCGAGCATGTTGTCGCTCGTTATAAGGGAAGATTCAATGTAGGCGAAGAGAATGATCAGGCGCAGCATCTCGATGGGTTGTCCGCAAACATGAAATCACGACTTGCGAGGCTAAGCCAAAATGCTAGGCTCAACTGGACGAAGATTAAATGGAGCTCTGATGCCCAAATATTTGTCGACTTTCGAGCCAAGTTGCAAATGCAGACAGAGTCAATTAATATTGTCCTCAATACTTTTCTGTGGTAGGTGCCCTGTACCAGTCGGCTTAAGGTCTTTGTCTTTACCATATAGATGACATGAGGGCGCAGGTCGGCGAGTCAACGCATCGAGACAGCTGGTATTGATAGTGCGGAAAAGTTGGAAAAGATTGAAAATAAGACTGCCCAATCCAATGTGGAGCTGCTGAAACTCGTTCAAGCCATTCATGCAACTGTAACCGCTGGGCAGCGGGACCCTTCGCTACAGGCTTCACTGCCTATTCGGACTCATGAGCAACCGCAAGAGGAACACCTGAGCCTCGGACCGCGGCGTCGGGAAAATTCGCTCGCCAAAGGCACATCACAATTCTTCGCACTGTCTGCAATTGGTACTCAAGGACGTGAAGAGTTGTCCACCAATATTCGCAACCTCAATCAAGAGCGCTTGGCCGTAGGTGCGAAAGAGTTTCGACGATTTGGAGAGAGTCGATTGGTTCGCAGCCATACTACGGAGAGCGCGAGAGAGTGTCTGGACGATGAGCAGCCGACTCAGCTCTTTACGAGACTACAGTGCATCTGTAATCTTGCCTGTAGCGCGCAGAAGCGGAATAACGACTTTCGGGGTCTCTTAGTACGTAAGACTGCTTTGTGGCTGCAAAATTTTGAGCATGTTGTCGACCGTTGGAAAGCTAGCCCGAGGGCCAACAAAGAGGAAAAGCAACGGAGGATCAAAGACTCGCACGCGATATTGCTTACGCTGAATCAAGCAATGGCTGCTGCCGATAGGGACAACCGAAGAATGCTCTACTTTGCAATGGCCGAATGCAAAATCGATCGAGTACTTGATAAGCTCAGGAGTACTCTTCGCTCCGTGATTATTGAGAAAGAGATCGAATGTTTTGAGGACGAAGGTGAACTTGTCATCTGATTAGTAAGATCGAGCAGAGGGTGGAAGCTTTGGAACACGTGCAGGGTCTCTAGACGTAAGTTGATGCCGTTCACTCTGTCCCGCATCACTGTTGGGAGCCTTTCGCGGCCGGTGTTAATTGCGTCACCACGCTGAGCGGACCTTGTTGCAGCCATCTCCGGACAAGCATACCGGGACTGTCAAGTCGATTCAAGACGTGTATAGGGTGGGTTCCAGACCAACAGAGTGTCTGGATCCTGGTGATGATTGATCTAGTCCCACGTCCGGAGTCAGGAAGGGTCAGGCTTTGGTAATTCACGGAGCAGCTCCAGCCACTGGCGTATCGTGTTTCTCATCTCTGCCTCGACACCTTCCTCACGCCAGAAATGACCAGCATTCAAGACTTCGTGGAAACGGAAGCGTGAATCCGGCCTGGCGCTCAAAGCCTCCGACCAAGCTCGCAATTTCTTTCGCGAGGTAAAAAGATCCTTGCTACCGTATATTGCCAAGGTCTCACAGCTGTGCAAATGTTCTGTTACATCATGCGTGGATGAGTCGCTTAGCAAGCCTTCCTGGAAGCGTGAGGCCGCAAGTCTAGTGAACATCGTCGCAAGATTGGAAATTGGCGGTAGCAGAGGAGATACCAGAAGATAATATACTTTGGGCGCCTGTAGCGGGGTCGGCGAGAGTCTTTCTTCGCTCTCGAGGGAAACTCGGCGGTCGTTGCTAGGGTGTTTTCCCAGGCCTTTTCTCTTACGTTCGAAACTTCGTCGAACAGCACTCATGCTACGGCGTGAGTCCCGGCTAGGTATTCGACTTCCCGCTTCATACTCCTCGCCGCCGACTACTGTTGACATCGAATTGGCGGGCAGGCTCAGGTCTCCGTGTGCTCTGAGGCTACGCTCACGATGGATCTCCTGGCGTAACTGAGCGTCCCGGTTCCACTGCGCCGCTAGGCCAGAAGCTCGAAGTCTTATTTCTGCTTCAGCTGTACCTTGTTGGACGTTTGCAAATCGCTTCAACATCCAGTCTATGGCTGGTAAGTGGCTGGCGATGAGCGAGCCATATGAATAGCCGCCCAGGATGAGCTTCAGATGACGTTTGCTTGAAATGCCGGTATTTTCCAGAGCTGTCCCAGTTGAGATTTGACAGAGAGATTCCTCGGGAAAATTTGGCACGGTTCCTGCAGTGCCAGGTAGACGCAAGGCTATCATGTAGTAAGTCAGAAAACCAATAAACGATATGTAATCATGCAATTCGGGTTTGCCGCTCCAGCTGGTTCTACCCTTCGACGATTCGGCGCCCCTGATTAACCGCACCTCATCAGTGTTACCTCCCCAGACTTGGGCACTATGCGGACCTGAAGTTGAAGGTCCCGACAACGTATCCTTGGCGAAGGATTTCCGCAACTGAAGCAAGTACTACATGGTCGTCGTAACATCCTCCAAAGCTAGCGTATGGATGAGCGACGATGGCAGCTCCCGATATGCCATTCGGTCCATGGTGCTGGCGGGTATAAACCGAGATCGGAGGATTGTAGACTCGACAGTCTAAGATCGTGTCATCGTAGATAGAAGGGATCGTGAGCGTGAACGTTGGCTCGGGAAGCATCTTGCAAGCCTAGGAAAGGTGCAATGGAGAAGTATATGTTTATTGAAAACGTGAACAGGTCATAAGTCGGGAGAATGGCTCATAAAGACGGAGTATCTTTAGAAATTACAGGCATGAGGCCTCTGAGTGGAAATATTTTTTGACTTGGCATGTGCCATGGCAACCGTTCAATAGTGTCAAAGCATTCTTGAAGCAAATTTCTGCCATAATCGAACTGGAGACCTTAGAACGGAGTTTCTATTCATGCTACTATTTTGGTTCTGGAAAGTGAAGTCGGCGGGTTGATAATCACAATATTAGATTAATCTGTTTACGCTATTAGCGCTTTCACAACGGTTGTCGCCCCTTGGCCTTATTTTTAGATTCCCGACCCCAACTTCTGGCAAGACGATTTAGGTCAACTTTCGCATTTCTTGATTTATCACTATCAAAATCTTATGTTTGATAGAGTAGACTTTGCGCTCTCAACAGCACAACTTTGATAGAGTTTGAGCTAACATTGAGAAAGTTATCTATTGCAAAGTTTTTGTGTTTTGAAGCGTCTCTCAAAAACAAAGATCGACTTGAACTTTTTACATGCCAACGAACTTTGCAACTCCTATAGCTTTAGCAATTCTTGATCAAAATTTATAAGCAAAGCAATTTTAGAAAGCGCAAAGTCCACTCTATCAAACGTGAGTTTTTGATAGTGATAAATCAAGAAATGCGAAAGTTGACCAAAATCGTCTTGCCAGAAGTTGGGGTCGGGAATCTAAAAATAAGGCCAAGGGGCGACAACCGTTGTGAAAGCGCTAATAGCGGTCCGATCATCCGTGTCGAGGCTATCCTCAGACCTCACCATAATTCAAAGAGACATTTTGACCCTACAGGACCCAGTTCCATGTCTGCGACAGTAAACTTCCCCTACGGCTACAGCGACGCCACCAAGGGCTCAAGGCATGCTCATCAATTTTGATCTGCTTCGAAGCTAACCTGCCTTATATTGGACCTTCCTCAATGCTCCCCTGACCACGAGCCTTCTCGCCAACACCGACGCGGAAACGTATGGGTGAGAGGGGTGCTGAAAAAGATGACCAGGACCAGGAGCTCGAGATAATGAAGAGCTTCGAGTACATATCTGGGCCTGCCGTGACGGAAGCAGAGACTTGAACCCGCAGGAAAAGATGGTGCTGGAATGTTTAGGCTGTACGGGCTCCTTAAAGGTAGGCTTGATCTGCAGACGAAGGGGAGCGGTGGTCCTGGCTACTTTGGGAAAGCATTTCTTTCAGAGGGCGGACCAAACTCCGATCCTGTTAAAAAACTTAGGATTCTATTCCACGTTGCTCTTTTGTGTTGCGGATTAGGGAACGTCGCAATGATTCCTGCTGAAAAGGGTCGCTACCAATTCCATTACCTGGGTGTCATTCAATCGACTCAAGCCATGCAAATCAACACCGGCATGGGCTCAATGCGCGTATGGGAGACTCCAAGCGCCGAATGAAATCCCCATAGGCGCGCGGTTCCGTTTGTATCGCATTACAAGAGCTTGGATTGAGGACATACTAGTTGCAAGCCTGATACATCTGGGGGTGGCAAGCTGAGGCTCAAGTAAAGACCGGTTACCCAAGCCTACAATGGAGAAGCTACTGCCGCGAGCTAATTATGTTCGTGCTGAGAAACTTCACTGAGCATGCACCAAGGAGACGCTGATTGTTCGGCTCCGAGTTGAATATATATTACGGAAGACAGCTCGCTCTTGGAGTAGTGTTCGAGCGGCAAAATGCTACAGTCTCGATTTGAAGGCACTGAACTCTTGCCTTTTCAGCAAGCTCGAAGCGTACCGAAACCCATCCCACAGGTTCTGCGAGGATCTCGTATGAAATTGTAGACGCTATAGTTGATAACAAGCCCATAACATTGGATGCGATGCCAAAGATCTCAAGATTACTGAAGTTACGTCGCAACTTCGTATCGTACCCGAGTTGGGCTGCTGCTCGTCAGTTATGAAGCCGGAGCCTCTCGTCCGTCTACTCGAGAAGGAGAGAAGGGGGGGCAACCGACGTCGGCGGCATCATTTTCTGAGGTCAGCGCAACAGACGCCAGATCCGACTGTCTGCGCAGTTTGGGTTTTGAGAACGACAACTTCCTAGGTCTGTTGCAGACTCGCCATTAGGTGTAAAATAAGGTGTGCAGGTCAGCCCTTGTTCTTGGAAAGTTCGGGCTTCGCGACAGCAAGGGAAGGGTCTGACGGTATGGCCTAGAATGGCTTGCAGTATTGTGTTGTCGAGTAAACCACGTGCAGACATGCCTTAGCGTTAGGATCGGAATTTGCGAGAGGCATGAGATGCTCTTGATCTCGTGAGCCCAGGCTGGGAGACGGTGAAGGGAGTGCATGATAGGAGGGAAAGAGTACTCCTTCAGCGTCTAGTATTATCCCTCAACTTCTGTTCAAGCCATAGCCCAGGATTCATCTTCATCGATTGTATGTATGCCCGGTAATGCATGTCAATCGAGGCACCAATAAATTGACCCCGTCACTGGCAATACAATAACGATAAGATGTTGATTTTTAGCTGCTCCAAGTGCCTGCATGTCAGCAGATCCAACCGTTCGGATAGACGTGGTGGACCGAAGGTGTCCGTCAGACCGTGCATGCGATCCGGTAATCCCCTTGGATGGGGATCCGAGGACATACTCGGACATATTCGGTGTAAACTGCATCACTGGTTCAGCTCTGGCATAGACTTCAAACCCGGTAACCCGCTTGAATCGAGACTCGAGGACAAACTCGATGCAGAATGCATCTATCGGTAGGGTGCACTCTTCATGGTCATCCTTTCAAGTATAGTCTCATTGCCTGCTTCGAGAATTATTGTGCTGCATTTCGCTTGAGGAAGCCAACTGCATTGACGATTCCCCTCTCTTATCATGGGTCTTCACTGTTTGTCCAATCCATCGAAAGTTCGTCATTTCGTGCTTTCACGTTGGCGGACTCTCACTGCTTCAATAAAATGACGGACCGAGTAGAACAGTCATCTAACACAAGAACGGGTGAAGAGCCTCAAGATAGCGACGAAGGATGAGCTACTCGGCGCCCTATACTACTCCGTTACCGGTCGTCGTCATGGTTCATCTTGGCCGTGGTCTGCCTTGCAGTTTTCACGGTCTGTGTGCTCTCATCAATGAAGAAAGGGTCCGTAGCAGCTGACTATGCCAACCTAGGATGGGTTTCTTTACTCTGTTGCATGTGTTCATAATTCGAGCCCAGCTGTCAACCATGTTAAACAGACCAGATCGTTCCGGTATTTCCATTCTCGCTTTCTGAACGATCAGGAATACCAGAAGACGAGAGTGTGTGCTTCGCCCCACTGGATCGAGGGAGTTGACATCTGATCACCCCACTCTTTCCAGTCCAGCTCTGGACATCTCTTCTCCTGGCGGTCTTCGGCTTGTCGTCACTCATCGTATCCCGTACGTTCTTTTACCCGAAAAAGAACCGCAGAATCACCACTGACGGTTGCAATAACAGCAATAAGCGGCTGGCTTGCGGATTATGCCTCCTTTCGTCGGCTTCCTCTGCTTTTAGGCCTCGCGGTTCAGGTCGCCTCAGCGTGCCTTTTCATCGGCAATCCTGCCATATGGACCCTCCTAATCGCACGAGCCCTACAAGGCGCCTCGTCAGCTGTAATCTACAGCGTAGGACTCGCACTCGTTGCTGATACCTTTGGCGTGCAGAGTGCTGGTGAGAAATCGGGTTATGCACTTTCCAGTGCTACGTTCGGAGTCATCTCTGGTCCGCTGCTGGGTGGGATAGTCTATGATCATGCGGGGTACGATGCCATTGTTGGGCTGATGGTCGGATTGGTGGGTTGTTGATATCGCATTAAGGATTATTGTGATAGAGAAGAGAACGGCGAAAAAGTGGATGGGAGGCGCGGTGACGCAGAAGAAGGTACCACATGTACAACATCCAGTCAAGTATGGCACGACTCAAATTAGTAATGAGGCTTTCGGCAATGCCGAACCTTTCCTAGACGTTGAGCCTGGTGCAGCCGGACCTGAGAACGACAGTAGTCAACCTGCAAGCGAGCACGACAGCGTCCCACAGAAATCAGGCACAAACAGTGGGAAGAAGAATAGGATACCTCCCATTTTCCACCTGATCAAAGAACCACGCATTTTCGCCGATGTCTATGCAGTCTTCGTAACTTACACCCTGCTGGCCAGCTTCGACAGTGACCTGGGTCTCTTCGTGAAGAATCTATTCGGCTGGGACTCCACCGGCGCCGGGCTAATCTACCTCACCATTGCCATGCCGTCCCTCCTCTCGCCTGTAGCCGGCTTCTTTTCCGATAGATTCGGAGCACGTTGGATGGCTGCTGGAGGCTTCCTGGCGAACCTCGTTCTCATCGCACTTCTAAGACTTGTCACCACAGACAGATTATCTCACATTATTGCACTGTGCGTGTTGATGACATTGATCGGTAAGTCAATCTTGAGGCGCGTAGACATCTCATTCGTTGCATTGCCTCCACTGGCACGTTGAACTACTGACTAACAACCTTCATCCAGGCTTCTCTCTTACCCTCTCTGTTGCCCCCATAGCAAGCGACCTCACCAGCGCCGTGGAAGCCATGGGCCGCCAACGAGCGGATCTGTTCGGTGAAGCCGGCGCCTTTGCGCAAGGTTTTGCGCTCTTCAACTGCACCCTTGCAGCAGGGACTGTACTGGGTCCATTGTGGACGAGCATCGCAGAAGGTGGCTTGGGCTGGGCGAACATGAATTTCTGTTTGGCTGTCTTCGCTTTGACAGGAGCCGTAATTGTGGCAAGTTTCTTCCGTTGCTAAGTAGTCAAGTTGGTCGGGCTGACTTGACCTAGGCTCTCTTTGTGAAACACAGTGAAGGAGATGAAGGAACGAGAGCGGAGCCAAGGGAGAATGTTTAGATGAGACTGATCTGAAGAGGAGGATAAGTGGAGGACCAAGGAAAGATACGACTGGGGTCGTTGTTTGATATTATGTTTGAGACCGAGTAGATTTAGTAAAAACAAAATAGATTTAGTATTGGTACAAATGAACAGAGTAGGATTAGGGGCAAATTAACGGAAATGGTCGAATTTTAGGCGAACAGGAACTGTTGCCTCATACCCATCGTGCCCCATCGTAGAGTGAAAGGCAAAGACATGATGACGACGACAATTACGAAGCGAACGAGACTGATACGCCGTCCTTGGGTTAAGTTTTGCCGATATATATGTATCTGGTACTTTCTCGCGAAGCTGATAAACGCAAAGTAGCGATCCGAAAGTCCGGATGACAAGATGATCGATCACCGCAGCTATGTCCTAGGGAAGGGCGGTTTAGGCCTGTGTTCAAGGCCTCCATCCTTACTCCCCCTCCTCGCATAGAGGCTGATACTGGCCAGCCCTTGTGTCAAGACCAGTGAAATGACGTCGAGATGTCGAAGTAGCAAGTGCGAAATTCCCCAATATGCACACTTTGCACCTGGCTCTCCGTCGTGCGCTTAGGACTCTTTGAACGCACCGGCCAATTGCCAATACTCGGTCAAGTCTAGTCTCTCTTCATGGACGTCTGGCAGTGCACATACTCGAGCTATCGCCGGTTCTAGCGAGAGAGTTCCCCTCGCCTATCGAGTCGGAGCGATAGGTATCATGGCACCATCTTCCTCAGATTCGGAGTTTTCACGATGTCCCTCGGTTTCCAAGCTGGAACTTCTGTGATGAGAAATATCCTTAGGTCTCCGAAGACTGACAAGGAATGGCTAGGTATATGGAAGCTTTACCCTTGGATGCCAAAGGCACCAGATGATATGTGCAAGAGCGGCTTCTGGACTTAGGTATGCCCAAGGAGTTACAGCGTACGGAGGGTTATAACATACCATGGGTATTGAGGCTCAGTTCCAACCTCAGGCCCAGACTCTTCCAGTCCTTAACACTAATGTCGAGGCTCAATCATGTCTGCTATCAGTAGTCTGATGTTGATCCTATACTGTGTCTGAAAGCACTTTAGACATTTGTTGAGTCGAATCATTCGTTGTCTTCATGAGATATCAACAAATCCGGTCCAGGTTCATCGTCCTCATCTTCTGACCTGACCAAAGATTCACGGGACGGCTGGGTTAACCGAACACCGTTGTCCGAGCGTCTTGATGTCTCCGACCCGTTCAATCCATTGGTCTCGCTTCGTATGTCCTTCGCATCCATCCCATGACAGAGTTCATTGCCACCAACTTCTTCGCACGCCGCTTGCAGCACTCGCTCGCCCTCCATGATAGCTTCCAGTTCTGCTCCAATGCAACATACTAACAATCTCCAATTCTTCTCTTCGGCAGCATTCAGCTTCTCTTCGATCTCCCCTGCTGCTTTACCCATCACGCCCAATACCTTCCTCATCCCTGGCCCGCCTCCTTGCTCACCTCCTCTCATGACCTTCATCTCTTCCGTCAATTGCTGCTCTACGTCTCCTACTATCACGCAGACTTCACTCCAGAGCTCCTTCCCCTCCACTAACGCAACCCTCTCCCCTTCCACAGCCCTCCACTTCTTTCTCAACTCTACTCTCCTCCCTCGCAGGTCATCACCCGCCATCTCCAGTGTACGCCTCTCGATCGGTAGCGTCCAAAAACCGTCCTCTTTTTCTACCAGACCACCGTCATGCGCCGGTGGCCGCGAAAGGAATAGCCGGGCTTCTTTCTCCGCTAGATTTAAGGACTCGCGGTAAGAGGAGAGCTTCGCTTGGACGCTGTTATCGAGGCCTGATATCTCGCGCAGTAGATGGCGATGCCGTGCTTTCATTTGATAGAGCTTTGTCTCCATCTCCGCGATCTCGGTGCCAAGCGTTTGTTCCTCGCTGCGTAGGGAGGTGATGCGGGACGTTGTTGGAGCGGCCTCAATATGCTCGATAGCTTCCTGTAAGCCTTCCTGCTTACGAGTCAGGTTTTCGACAACTTCGAGATCTTGGCCGCGGTTCTCGAGCTTTGCTTCTAGAAGCTCGCGCTGCTGGCTTTTGAGGGCAGCTAGATCGTCTATCGCGTACGAGATCCCGCGTCTTGCGCCTCGAAGGCTGATGCTCTTGCTCGAGGGCTGCCCTGTCGGCGCTACGCTCTTAGGGCGTCGTGGAATTCTGGGGGGACTCGAGGGGGGCGTGCTACTGCCTGTTGTACCTTCCTCTTTCACGCCAAGGCCCGCGAGAAGGCCGGAGCTTTGGGCGTCAAGTAGGGTTTGGAGATAGTTTTGGAGGTGGTGTTCCTGGCGGGTAAGGGAGAGGAGAGCATCGTTGGATGCTGGTGGGATGTGAAAAGCCATTCTCAAAGCCTAGAATTTTCAGCGCCGGGGGGGGGGGAGGGATGGACCGTTTTTGCCGATGACTTTTACTGAGCGCAAAGTACGGATCTTGGGAAACAGAATCTTTCAATGCGCCGAGGGTTACATGCCAGCAGCCCCGGGTCAGTTGGGGTGACCTCAGCAGACTCGGGGGGGGCAGAATTTAAGGTTTGCAGGTCTGGAGAACGTGACCAACTCCGTCCAGGTCATCTAAAGAAGGGAGAGAAGCCTGCATAGGTAGGCTACCGTGGAGTCAGGTGTACGTCTGACTCCTGCTGAGTCCTGCCCAAAAGTACCATTAGTGGTGACAAGAAAGTCTTGGCACTATGGCAGTACCAGATCCGCCACTATATAAAATTTCTAAAACAAAACGTAACGATGAAATCATCTACGTTATTGTTCATGGCAGCGCACTTATGAGCAATTTAGATCAATCGACTATCACACGCCGTTGGATCTAATGTATCTCCCACGCCTGGTCGCCCATTCAAGGACTGGAATTCTTCGTACTTTTCACGACAAAAAGGCTGTCATAAGGTACCTGAACCTTGACCAACAATATCTGTCATGGTCCATAAAGGCTATCAGGCGGTGTAATGTCTGCGTACATAATTTCCTCGATCCCTCGATTGACGATAGGGGAAACATATCATTTCCGCGATCAGTTTAAAGCTTAGGTTGAGACATTTGATGATTTGACGTTGATGCTGTTTGTACGGAGACTGCGTTCCACTTATCGCCTCTTACCACTGAGAATGATACATACATCAATATTGGTGGCGTCCAATGATCGTGCCACGTATCTTTTCTAAATATGTTAGTGGCAGGTAATACGTAACTCTGTAGTCTGTCTGCCCATTGAATATAGTGGTCCGTGTGAGCAGCGGCGTCATTCACAATACTTTATTGAGCTCTGAATATCCATGGACAGGACGGGATCGTAGAAAAATTCTACGGAGCTTAGCGCGTAACCGTAGCATTAGCTCGACGCTAAAGACTCAATCCGATTATCCGGCGGTGCCAGATCAGTCCAGGGGAGAAAGCTTAAAGCAACCCATGCCATTGAATATGATGGCTTGAGCTCCATAATCAATTCGATCTGGGGTTGACTACACGCTATTGACAGTATTCATCGGGGGAACTCGATCTAGCGAACAGGGGAAATTCCAAGGAGCTTGTATGTTCCAGGACGATTGATCATCAAATACTCTGGCACTTCCAGGGACCATCGAAGCTCCAGCTTGTTCTGAAGGAAGTGGCTTACGCCCGGTCAATATCGGAGGTGTTCGGTGCGCTCGAATTGAACTTCAGGCATGAACAAAGCAATATATGTCCCATCGCCATTCGAGAACACATGTCACGATGTCAATCGATGCCCTATACAGCTGACTCGCACGCGTATTGAGTGTGGATCTATTGCGCAGCTATTGGATATCTAATGCACGCTACGCAGAACGACCTATTGAAGCCGTCTGTCGATGAAGAACAACAAGCGGTAGGGGAAGACACATCTAAACAGCGACAGTCAAAAAGTAAATTGCACGTTGGATAAGCTATCAATCTATCCTCCTATCTCACATTGGCGCAGGCGGCGAAACCCCTCGTTTGGTAAGCTATCTATTTATCCTTCTGGCTAACATTTGCACACGCTGCAAGTCTTCCATGTCGTTCAGAGCCCTCACAGGTGCCATACTGCCAACCCCTAAGTCCTCCTAACAATTGAGCCGGAAGCTCTTTGCCCCCAACAAATTACCACTGGTCAAAGCGTACTCAACGCATTGATTCTCGTTTGATACCACATGCGGCTGCTGAGCGAAAGCTGCTCCTTGGCAGCCTGCTGCGGCGTAGGCCGTCAAAGTACAGGTGGTCGCTTTAGCGTCATTGCTGATAGCGTCGCGAAAACTCAGGACCGGTTCAGAGGAGTCCTTACAGTCCCCAGGAGTAAGGAACAGGCTGTTTGCCAGATTGACTCCGATAGGACCAGTGTTGGCAACGACGCAGCCTGAATTCGGGTAGCCGTCGATGAAGACTTTGTATTGGCACGTCGATGGAGGCGTGGCGAGAGCGAGGTACGAGAGTAGGCTTATCTGCGTAAGCGCGAGGAGCTATGCGAAGTGAGAGAATGCCCAAAGTCGTAATTCATCCGGCTTACCTTTGTGGTGTGCATCTTGGGATCGTATTGTTCAATGTGCGTATACTTGTGGTTTCGGAAGGAGATGTTTGTTTACAGTTGTGGGATCTTGTCCGCCTTTTGTGTTCTTCGCATCTGGCTCAACAATCACTCAACGGCTGATGGAAGACAGAGATCATCGGCCGATGATAAATGAATCCACCTCCCGCATTATTGGACATTTGTGCTTTACGTAAAGACATTAGCAAGCATGGTATTGAATTCCCGGCGAAGCACGGCTTTGGGCGTCATGGAGTCAGAGAACAGGATGGGATGTAGAAGCTAAGCAGATTGAATGCGATCTAGGGCGAAAGAATGTTGGAGAAGCTCGGTCGGGTCCCAATAATTTAGGAAACATGGGCATAGACAGAGAGACTAGGCTTAGCTAACATGGACGAACTACGCTTTGGGAAGGCGATGACGGTATAAATCCCCAACAACGATGCGCCTCGAACGTATTCTTTCGCGTGATCATCGCTTTGATCTGAGGAGCCCTTCGGCAACTAGCACGATGTATCTACTTTCAGAGCCACTCGGTAATTGGCAGGAAATCTTTACTCCATTTAGAGCGAAGAAGGTCCTTAACCGATGATCGCTGTAATGTCATAGAAGTCATGCGACTAAGCTGGACATTCTCCGAGCTTGCCCGGGTCAAGGACCAGTAGGCTGTGTTCGATAATTGGATGGGGCCAGTACTTCAGTCATCCTCCGTCCACATTTTCTCGATATCACGCAAAACCCACCCAGCAAGATTTGAATATTAGACCCCAGACCACGTAAAGCCGAGCAAGATGATGACCAAAACTGTAACAACTTCCCAAGTTCCCTTTCACTCCTCGAATCCTAATCAGCACCAGATCCTCGGGGCCCTCCTATCCGCACTTGCCGCCGTCAGCGCAGTCCCCACTACCAGCTCATCAAGCTCATTCTGCGTAACCGCCATTGGTATCCCATCCCTCGACCCAGCCTGCCTTCCAGCAAAAGCGGAAGGCGTCAACGCTGCCCCTTCCCCAAAATTCCTCTTTTCGGCCGGTAACTACTGTACGACTTTCAGCGGCACATTCGCCAGCATCACCGTTCTCAAGGACTCTATCCCAGCAGGCAAGGAGTGCACGGTGTTCACTTTCACGGGGCCGAACTGCTCGGGTACATCGACTGAGTCAGCGTCTTCTGGAGGATGTATCCCGATCAGTGCTACGCCGAGCGCGCAGAGTGCAAAGTTGGTTTGTCAGTGATGCAAGATTGGAAGGGCCCTGTTGCTGTTGAGTGGTAGACGGAATCGAGAAGGGATGAGGAGTGGAGAGAATGAATAGAGTGGGGTGATAATGGTATCAATATAACTCCATAAACACCACACTCCCACGCTCTTGAGAGATAGTATCTTTCCGATGTCTGTCCCATGCGCCGGCATGAAGTGGTGCAATCGATCTTTAGCATTCAGCAATGAACGTGAAGACGGACAACTGATAAATTGAACCCCCATCGCAGACCTGTAGCTGGAATTGCCGAACGTAGAAGCATTCCTATCATCCAATCAATATACCCAAGCGCAAGGTTCGGAGTAAATCCTGAACTCATGTGATACGGAAAACCCAGAGTAATGTACGTTGCCAACATGTGGGAGTACGCGCCACCGGAGCTGCCTTCTCCTTTTCTACTTCGTACAGGAATGAAGCCGATGCAGACATGTCATTATTTTCCCAGTTTCATGGACTGGGACAGGAATCTCCCCAAGTACAGGAGCGACCCGAAGCACAAGGTCTGTATTACACGACTTCAACTCGCCGCGTTATATTCGTCATGCCCAAAGAGTATGAATTCCAAGGGTAGGCTTGGTTAAGTTGCGACTTAGGTAGTTCTTTGAATTACGTACGGAAGACCCCTTGGTAACACCAATAAAGCTTGGTAGAAAGCTCGTTAAGAAGAGATCAAATGATCCTGAGATTGCGGCGCAGTTTGCAAGGCAGAGTCGAAGCGGAGATAATAATATTGATGCAATCAAGGTAGCAGACGCGATCGATAAGTAGTAAGCATTTAGGAATTTGAAAGTAGCTTGCATGAATATGGAGTTGGAGGGATTCAGATATGAAAGATAGCGAAGCTGGCAACAGGCAAGGTACCTGAGTACATCCAACGTACCGACGGGGGAGACCTGGAGTTAAAATAGCACTCTCAGCCCTATAATGCTTGGCATCAAGCTGTAGACCACCAGACCTCCATACCAGAACCTAAAAGTCAGTCTTCAAACCGTCAAGTCGTCAAGCACTTCCAGACTTACTCTAGTACGTTACAACTAGTCGCGTGGGCTTAGGCGTATGCGGCTCGATCTGAAACAGTCGTGCACACATGAAGCGACGAAGGATAGCATTTTCAAACATGCGACCCGTAGAACCATCCGTCTCGGCTTCAGGATATCTTCAACCTTACCTCATCGACTGCAATGGAGACTTCACGACCTTGATGATCGGCCATATTTGGCATTAAAGTAGAGGGAGTCCGAGCTCTGGTGCGCAAGTCATGAATTAGAAGCCCAGGGTCAAGTCAGAAACTGGCGCTTTTGCTCGTGTTCGGAAACGTCGCGTATAGTAGATCACGGCGCCTTCAATTGCCTTGCGCACGGTTGATCGGAGGTTTCAAGGAATCCATATCTCGTTTCCTGTTCCATCTCAAGATCTTTAGCATGTCTGATTCCCCTTCGAGATTTCTGTAAGCTAGGCTGTTTCCTCCGTGTATAAGTCTTCAATCATGCTACGTATTTCCATAGGCAAGCTTCTCTCGATTCTGCTTTTCACTAGTCATGTTTTTTCTCGGCCTGCCCCCACCCTCGAGGCATTGAAAACTGGGTCTTTCGAACAGCCACTACACCGCAGATACACCGCAGAAGGGAACATTACAGAAGACGACTACGATTATCTCGCGTCGGTATCCATCGGTGGCCAACATGTCAATCTGCTTCTCGACACTGCTACGAGCCTTCTGTAAGTCTTTGGAAACCAAAGGCCTAAACAGCTACGTGACACTACACTGCGACTCACCATAGCTGGGTCATAAGCCCAAATACGGCAAACTTAACGAAAGCAAACGTTCACAACATGTACGATCCGAAGAAAAGCAATCCTCCGGCGCCAGTACAGAAAGGCCTTAACTATTACCGCGAGCTATGGTGGTGGTTTCGGGGGCTTTGGCTACCTCGTCACAGATACCGTAAGTATAGGCCATGCCGTAGCACACGATATGATGGTCGGAGTCGCAACTGTAGTTGGACCTCATTATCCGCAAGGAATGTCCGATGGAATAATGGGCTTAGGATTCAAGTCTAACTATATCAGTATGTCACATATATGAGCAACAGGAGGAAAAACCTACTCACCGTTGAGCAGATACGGTATTCCGCGACCGAAACATTTCGGATCCCCAGCCCACTTTCATGGAAATCCTTATCGCACAAGGTGGTCTAGACCTTCCAGTTTTTACTGCGAACTTCAACCCTACCTCCAAGGGTTCATTCCCGTCGATTGAATTTGGAAAGATTGACAGATCCAAATACAGCGGCGAACTGTCCACCGTTGCCGTCAATAAAACCTACGGCAATTGGACCGTGGATCACATAATCTTCGAGGTTAATGGACATACTGCACTGTACAACCAAACCATGATCTTCGGTTGTTGACCCTTTTCCAAACAAATTTCTTGCTCGTTCACTAACATGTGGACAATGATCGCAGATACCGGCGCCGCATCACTCATGTACGCAGACGATCCACTGACGGCTTTCTACTACCATCACAACAACGTGCCTTCTGCCACAATGTTAGCCAATGGCACTTGGATCGTCGATTGCGATGCCACCCTTCCAGACCTGTCGATGCACATTGGGAACGGAACGGCCGTGGTACCGGGTAAACTGATGAGCAATGGTGGGCCAACACCGGAGACAAACCGTTAGTACTTTCGTTTCATTTACCCCGGTATTCACCGCAAGATTTTGCTCTTGAACCACTCTTCCTTGCTAATGTCTTTGAATGACCAAGGCTGCTGGGGAACGCTTCAGTCGACGAGAAATAGATCTCCCGGTAATGTGGCTGGGCCTTTCTTCACTTCGAATTTCGTGGTGTTCAACCAAGACCCGGCCGGGCCTTCGATCTCATACGCACCTTATGCAAAGTGAAGTTTCTATAACTCCACAAGCAAATTTCGGGTTGTTGGAAGCTGTGGGTACGGAACGGCTGCCAGAAAAAAACAAACTCAACCCACCAAGACTATATTGACACATTCATGATTCTTAAATAGCCACTGGTCAGAATCATCAGCAGCGAGTTTCATAACAAGGTAATTCGATATCTTTCTTCAGCCCAAACTGTTCACAGGGACTCGCAAATGGCTTCTAAAGTGATAGATATACGCAGATAGCAGATGCGTTAAGCTCTGATGTGCTTATCAATGGGAGGTTAATACTTCTTCACTCATTGACTTTGTCCCCCATCTCTTCCAAGTCCCAAAGTGGCAGCAGCAGCAGTATTTCAACCTCAGTCTCTCCTTTGCTGCATATTTGACCCGTTTTCCTATGAACATATAATATCAGGACTACCAACACAGTCCGGCTCATAGCAGACACTGTTCCCCTCAAATTGTCTACGGTCATTGGCACGTCGTGGCGGAAAGCTCTGTAGTCGTAAAGGGCTTGCCACAAGTCTGGTGCAAGTGCTCGGGTGTTTTGATCGTTCAAGGTCACCTTTTGTAGCATCAGCTGCCAATGATCCTTACATGGAGAGCCCTGAGCTTGCGCTTGTTTTTGTTGTTGTAAAACATTGCCAGAGTATTCATCTAGATTTCTTGCGGCGATAGCGCTCTTCTACTTCCTCGGATGATAGCTATCTGCTAATCCCTCCAGCACCGCCCCTCGCTCATCCAGTCTTGTCCCTCAGGCATCTGAGTCAAGTTTCAATCTTCCTCGTCGCCCTCCTGCAGGGCGCTTCCAACGATTGGCACACTGTGTGAGCGAGCACACCGAAGCGCATTGACCCTAGCGTTCGTACAAGCGACGATGACGCCACGGAAGGTATACGCTAAAAGCCAGGATCATCGTCAAAGATTTTTATCGCCAATAGCAATCCTGCATAATTATAAGATGCCCCATGACCCTTATGATCCGGCCTTCACCCTCCTCCACATCAAAAGACCTCTCTATTGACACCCAGCAACACATCCCATACAACCCGCTACCTGGCTTCCCTATCTTCTACTCCTAACCTCCTTCCCTCCTCCCACAATCGCCCAACCAGCACATCAGCCCCACCCGCCATCGCGTTTCACCATCCCAATCAACAGCACGTAAAGCCCGCCCCCCCTTCTCACCTCCCCCCGCCTCCACAACCTAAACCCCCCCTCCTCACCTTCCGCCTCTCCCTCACCCCCTGCATCGCCTCCGCCATCTCCCACGCGCGCATCTCAGGCCTTGACGGGCGACTCCCGCGCCTAGGCTATAGGGTCATGGAGCAAGGCGTCTGGTTGGAAGCGTACCCCTTCCATGAGGGGTATACGTGGGGGCTGCTGGATTTTACGCTCAGGCAGGTGGAGAAGGAGGTCAGGGCGAGAGGCATGTGCATGTATGAGTGGGAGCTGGAGAGGGTGGAGGGAGGGAGGGCGGTGAGGCTTTGGGGGAGGGGGAGGATGTGGTTGGCTTTGGTTGGGGGCGGGGGTGCGAGAGAGAAGGAGGGGGAGATGGTTTGAGGGGTTTGGGAAGCGTCTTGAGTGAAACAATGGGGTGGGCGGGGAAGAGAGTGAAGGAAGGGTGGTTGTCATGGATCTTTTTCGCGAGATTTCCGCGCTATTGCGGTGGGGTTGCAGGGCCGTGGGTGTACGTGACTGGTCGTGGGAATGGCGATGCCTGCTGCGGCCACGTTAGGACTCAGGAGGGATGGTGGACAGATTGGATGAGTGAGGAGGTACTAATTTTTCATTGATTACGCACATCTTGAGGATAAGTAAGGGGGAAGTGGAAGCACAGAAAATTCTGGACTGGAAGAGCTAAGGTGCTGGAGGGATTGGCAGACCGCTATCATCCATAACAGTGGAAGAACATTATCACGACAAGAAATCTAGATAAAATACTCTTACAACGTCATACAGCAACAAGGACAAGCGCGAACTCAGAGCTCTCTATGTAGTCGGAGGACCACTGGCAGCTGATGCAACTAGGAGTGATATTGAAGAATCAAAACAGCCAAGCACTTACACCAAAGGGTTTAGAGGCTTATGGCAAGCTCGTTGCGACTACAGAGCTTTCCGTCTCGACGAGCCCAGAATTATAGAAAAAAGGCAGAGGAACAGTGTCTGCTACGAGCCAGATCGTTTTGGTACTCCGGATATTATATGTTCATGGGAAAACAGGTCACTTATGCGGCAAAGGAGAGACTGGAATTGTGGGGAGATTGCACATACGGAGTTGGCGGGAATCTGTACGGGAGGTACTTCGATGGAAATCCCATGGATGGATCATAGGCATCCAAAGCTGAGGGAGCATTTGGGTCTTACGCCGGCCTCGCAGTGCAGAGGCTGACAATGCCCACAATCCTTAGGAGGGTGGCATACGTGATTGGGCAAGAAGCGGACAAAATCGCATCAGTTTACTGGTTAGGAGGTGATGCATTCGGAGATGAACATCAAGACGCAGTGCTATCCCTTATACTCCCGTGCGAGAGGAAATTGCCGAGCGGCAATACTAAGGTGGTCATGGGCCTACAACGATGCAGACAGATACGTTCGTCCAGGACTCAGGTATATTACCATTAGGTTTGCGATCGCCAGCGTAACATGATTTTGTGAAACGATGTACGTACCATTTCGATAGTGTCAATTCTTGACGGTGACATGGCTTCACGCAGATTTTTAGGTATTGTTGGTTTTCGTTTCAAATTACAGGAGTTCCCATATAACACCATTGTCAAACCAATACTCTTCAATCTTGCATCTTCGCATTCTACCATTGGGTCTGCCCGTCCAGTCGTTGGAGAGTAACAAGAAGCGCTGGCGCTTGGATGATGTCCAAAGCTTGAACAGAGCCGCAGCCCCTTTGGTCGATAGGGAGCTGATCAGTAAGTGAATTAAGAGCTGAGTTCGAGTCTGATAGCCTTCCGAGGTCGCTCACTAAGGCTTTGATGTCTGAAATGTCTGGGCTCAAGTAGCTGATGGTACTGCGGCCGACATGCCATGTTCATCTCCCAAGACGTATTCGTGCGTGCGGGTACAGATAATTGCCCTTAGCCGCTGTCATGGGCCTAGTCTCGACGAGTCTCCGGGCAGTTGACTTTGAAATACCTTTTCCGAATGGCTCCAACGCCAGGCACCGCGACAGATTGCGCTACCTCCGAAGCATGCACTGGCCTCGACATGGAGCATCAGGTGCGACCTTACCAGCGCGATATTCTGTGACTCCTGCAACAATTGCTGGAAAGGAATAGTATGCCGCAGCAGAGGTGTTCCACGTATGCAAAAGATACTTTCCTCCTCGAAGATAAAGAAGAAGTTTCTTTTCAAATTTCGTACATATAATGACGCCCAGGCTTCCAGACTCTCAACCGCTTAGCGCGTGGCAGCGGCTATCAGGATGTCTCACACTATTGGGTAGAGTAAAGAGACTAAGTTACTGAACATTTTGTCGAATTGGCGATCTACATCATCAGGCGATGAATCAGGCGATGAAGAGTCTATGGTCGTAAGGGTCTGTTGAACGCCAGAATATGCAACTCGCTCTCGGATGCCCTCAATATGCCGCGTACAATTGACGTATTATATAACGCCTGCCACCAGCCCGAAAAGCCGAACGAATAAATGGGGCGTGGGCATCCACCAAAGCCTCCATCTGCTCGATGAGCTGTCAGCCGATTACAAGAGAGAACTCTTATTCTGCTTATGAAAGAAGTAGCAAATCCGTGACCACTGTACGACTAAGCGGAAGTGGCTCGGCATCTTGCGAAAGGAGAGATATAAGCACTGAAACGTAACCGATATCCTTGCCTCCATGACATTATGGAGCTTTGATCGGTCTTTACCATGTGTTCGCTGCCAACTTCAGGGAAACGGCAAATTCACATGAGTTGTAGCGAAGAGATTAATGCCTTACATGCACTATGATGCTGAATCGCGAATCAGGTGACCCGACTTCTTCCTAAGCGCTTTGGGATATTGACTCCTTTCTTGTCCCAGCTACAAACTTACCGTCCGCAAAACTTGACGCTAAGTTTCCCAAGACTCGTATTTGGGTCAGGGACATGAAAGGCTTGATCGGTAAGGCACTTTGGAGTCTGTGACGGCCAGCGACAAACTAATGTCGGGAGGCTGCATCAAAGCCCACCTTGAACTCGATGCCCGTACACCTTTTCCGCCAGAAGCCTTAGTTTCATGGGCATAGTAGGGTCTTTGTAGTGGTCCATTACGTCGCTTTTCTCGATAGCGCAATGGAGATCCGCCCAATTCGCCTTGGAGTTATCGGCGGCCATTGCCTCGCAAGCAGCTCGGGTTTCGTTGTTCCACCATGTCGGCAATAGCCCCTTTCTCTTTTCGGCCAGATCGAGGAAATGAGCGAATTCAGGGAGAGGGTCCTCTTCCGCGTAGAGGCCATGATTGTAGTGAGCAAACTTGTAGTCGTCTTCAACTCGCATGCGATAGCTATCGATGAGTTGAGCGTAGCAATCTTTCTTTGTCAAGCGATCGAGATTGCTGCCTCCGAACATGGTGTCGAGCTGGGCCCCGGCCGAGCTCATACTGGGTGGGGCGGTGTAGCCAGGCTTTTTGCAGGAGCGTTTGTGGCTTTTTCAATCGGTGCGCTGACAATCCACCGAGCAGTATCGTACAGAGAGGCAACGACCGCAGCATTGAAGAGGCGTGGGAAGTGATGCTTGCGATTTTGAGCACGCTGCACAGCTCGCCTATCAGAAATGATTAGCTTTGAGTACATGTAGAATGACTTGCTTTTACAAGGTATACGAGAGGGTATAAGCTGACTTACCATTCCATCTCCATCGCGAGATGCCATGACGGTTGATAGCTGTTTGTGGGGATGGTGTGTGGGGAGTGGAAGAGTTGTCTGTGCCTCTCCAACGCGATGATCCCACGTGACAACGTGCCCCACCCCCAATCTCTTCAGCTCCCCGCGGCCCCAAAAGGTTTAGTGTGCGTTTCGGATCAGCTTAGCGTACGATATAGCAAGCCAAGGTGCTGCAAGCGTTTTATTCGATCGACCTTATCTTATCTGCCCCGTGCGATATGGAAACCGTACGGACTACGGACCCAATCGACCTTCACTACCTTACTTGAGCTCACTTTTATCCACATTATCGCACTGATAGAGCGTCATACTTTGAAGATCTCAAAAATACTGGTATTGCGACATTTCCAACCCTTGTAGAAGATCAATCGTCCCCTCAATGTCCATCACTTCGCGGTATCATTCCTTCCAACCAACCGCAAAGGAGCCTTATCCTCCACCACCATACCAAAGCACGGTCAACGACACTGTTATAACGACAGGACTGTGAAGATGCCGGAACCGAAGCTGATAGAGGCCCTGCCACCCCATCGCTGCAGCGCTGGCGAGCAAATCCGCAATGAAAGCCACCTGTGGCCACTCGATGGGTCCTTGCTCGCAATCGAATCGCATCCGAAAGGGACCATGGATGATGCTAAAGTGATCGAGCTCATTTTGGAACTGAAAGTCGTGGTTGACTGCAAGCCATATCTGTCTGTACAGCGCGTAGAGGACTTCCGAAGCTCGTGGGGCGGGGCGCGCAAAGTCCCACTCATCAATGTGTATCCACCAGTCTTCAATCGCGCTGCTGAAGACCCTCTTCTTGTTGTCATAGTTGCGGGGCTTTGGTAAGGTAGGCCCAGCGTCAGAGGTGGGGAACAGTGGTGGAGCTCTCTTTGCTAGGTTCGCCGTGTTGCTTGCGCCCTTCTCGGAAATAGGATTCCCTAAGACTGAAGGTTTTAATAAAGTCAAAAGCAAGGTGAGAAGTAACACTCATAGGGAGCTATGCATTGGGACAGAGCCAATAGTGAGGACAATTCCAGGTTGTCACTAGCATCGCTGTCGTCTCCTTCTTATCTACGAAATGCATCCGATCAAGACGGCATACTGCCGTCACGGGTCGCTTTTACCCCTAAGTATGCCTTGAGACGGAAATCCCTCGTTGAGTTCTCGTACGACGGCTGGTTAACCGTCCCTGGCTGCCATAGATGCACACATGATCACACCTCTTTGCACTAGATAGAAGCGCGCAATGCGGCTTGATGCGATCGGAGCGACAAATGTTGCCACAACGATCGCTCTGCTGCTCTACCAAAGCCAACGTCGCTTATACCTCTGTCCTTGTACTAGCCACATGAGATTTGGCTGATATAACGTCCACATAAAGTCGTACGAGTGTAGTCGTCAATGAATTGGTGCAGTGCCGTCAGAGATTTCCTTACTTGCGCACGTAATCCATCAGTTCTGCCCCAGTCCATATGTTGTTCCTGCTTGCAACATGGACTAGGAATTGTACCGCTCGAAGAAGTTCCATGAATGGCGATGCCGTGCACACTTTCATATTTTCCGCCCCCCGCCAACTTGTTATACTGAATTTCTCTCATTGGTTTCTTGATCGAATCGCAATCGAGCTTAGGGCACGATATATAATACTCTATTGCATTGTCATAAATAAAGGCAAGATTCGAGAACAACGGTACGTCTACACTTGTGTGTCGAGACTATTCGAGAGCGAGTGCTTGACCACGCCAGTGGCGACGAGCAAGAAGAAGAGTCTAAGCTTGTACCTTTGATCGAGTAGATATCCCTTGACATTCGTCTTCTATGTGCAAATTCCGAGTCTCAGTCTCTCTACATCCGGGATCGGGAACGAAGAGTACAGTAGGACAAAGGGAAATATTAAAGGGGGTTTTACGCAGCCTCGCCCTTCAGGAAAAAGCCGCATGTCGTCAACAATTGGACCCATGAGACAAGATAGGCTCTTGACTGCTGTATGTAATAAGTAGCTTCAGCTTGCTCTACCCTCAAAAAACGAACGAATGGCAGGATTTGTCTCTGTCTCTTGTAGGCCGAAGGTCTATCTATTTAGTCCTCGTGCGTTCTGTCTATGCAGTCCTCATGCGTCTTGACGCACCTCGAGCAACTTGCAATTAATCTTACCACGATTCGCCAACCCGGCAAATAACAAGAACGTAGCTAGAGAGACCAATTATCAAAACTCAAGGAACTATCAGGCCAGAATACCCGATAGCACAGCCCACGAAACCAAAGCGCAAAGAGTAACACGAAGAAAAAACCTCAAAAATAAGCGTGGCTTCCCAAATAATGGCAATAGCTACCTGTCACCAGTACTTCTACCACCACCACACAGAACCTGAATACCCCTCAACAAGCCTCACATATCCGCTTCCATCCCCCTCAAACACCCCACTCCAACCGACCCTCGACCAACGCACAAAAATCCCCTCTACCAAAATTACCCAACATCTGTCCCTCCCACTCATCTTCCTATCCTCTTATTACCCAAGACTAACTACCACAAGATGACCGAAATTTCCATCTATACCCGATACAGCCTCCAGCCCAGAAGCCTCCGCTAAAGATCGAGGCGGAACGAGTCACGAACTCCATTCCACGTCGCTGATCAATTCCCACTACATCATCGCACCGTATCTTAAATCACACATCACCCCTTACTCTTCGATCTCCCCAAAGCCTGAGCGCCACCCGCCCACCCACAAAGCACGAGTAAGCTAGCCAAGGGCGTGGCAGTAGATGGATAGCAGGTCTTGAAGAAGCTGTATGGATGACCATGATGACGACAGAGAGAGAAAAGGCGTAGTGATATGAGAAAACCCAGATGATTATCGAGAATTCAAGAAGAATAACAAGCCTTCTGAGAAACCCCACCTGAGCCAACACTCCGGCGCTCTACAAAAGCCTCGCTACCTCTCATCCTTCTTGTACCCCCCCCCCCCCCCCAATTTCGGAAATCACTGCTCCCCTCCTCCCACCCCTCGCCTTCCTTTCTCTTTTCCCCCTACCCCTAAACCACCTTCTTACCAAACCCCCCTTTTCTCACCCCAAAAAGCCAGCACCAAAACCCCCTGCCTACTCCCTTTCAACCACCATTGAAGGGAAACACGCAAGAAATCTCCAACTCAGAAAACCAAAGAAGATTACAAACATAGGTGTGTGAATACCTCTAGCTTTCGGAGTCAATACATTATCGAAGGGTTTGTCCGCTTGCCCGGAAAGAGATAACGGGCTTTCTTAGGTTGATGTTTTGTTTGTGGTTGGGATAGGTGCTGACAGAGAAGGGCTGTGGGTTGCAGTGGATCGAGATTGACGATTGATGGTGAGGTGGGAAGAGGTTGAGGGTCTCGGGCAGGAGGGAGGTGGGGAGGAGGGAGATGGGGACTTTAGTAGTTCTCTAGATTTATTACTGTCTTGGATCAGATTTCCTTTCGATCGCGGTCAAAGCTTAAAAGGTCACAGCCGCCCAACGTAAAGGAATGCAAAATGAAGACCTCTGGTACTGTAGGTCCGAAGGCTCAATGACTGATCTGGGCGCGCCAGGTGCTGAATCTGCATCCAATTGCAAACCTATGAATCTAGCGTGCTATCTGTCAAACCGCAGGAAACAGCTCGCCTCCCATGCAGCCGACTAGCAGATTACCGAACACAGCTCGTTCCAGCCCTTGCTGAAGGGGCTATCAGCTCCCTTATCTCATAGCTTCATGCCCAGCGCCTTGTGCACCCTCAGAGCTTGTCTAATACTCAGATCGAGCATGATCTCCTCGCTACCGCCCGGGATGGCATAAGCTCTGACATCGCGGTACAACCTCTCGACCTGTTCATTGTCAGTGATCAATCCTACGGACTGGGAACAGAATCATACCTTCGCGCCCTGCCCCCCACGACTATAGCTCAACCCCCCAAAGATCTGACTCGCCTCCCTGGCACAGAACTCAAACGTCACAGTCGCCTGCGCCTTCAGCCCAGCAATGGCGCCGCCGAGCTTCAGCATCGCCTCCGTCTCGTTCATGACCTGGCATTGGTAGACGACGCTCTCCAGCCAGTTGTAGGAGGCCTCGATCTGGCGCGCCATATGTGCGAGCTTCAGGCGGATGACAGGGTGGTCGATGAGTTTCTTGCCGAAGGTCTTGCGCTTGTGGGCGTACTTGACGGACTCCTCGTAGCAGACGCGGGAGAAGCGGATGCATTGGATGATGATGCCCATGCGTTCGTGGTTGAAGTTCGTCATGATGACTGTGAGGTTGAGAGTTTAGCATGTGTGGCTTTAGCGTACGCTGGGAAGAATTTAAGTACCTTTAAAACCCTGGTTCTCCTTGCCGATCAGGTTCTCGACGGGCACTTTGACGTCTTCGAAGGTCACGTAGGTAGTTCCGCTGGACCATACACCTTGGCAGTCCATCCTCCTCGTGCTGACACCGCCGTGCTCGCGCTCGATGAGAAGCGCGGAAACACCGTTCATGCCTGGGCCACCTGTGCGAACAGCGGTCGTGAAGTAATCGCACCAGATGCCATTGGTGATCCATTTCTTCTCGCCGTTGACAATGTAGTGCTTCCCGTCTTCCGTGAGCTTGGCCTCACAAGTAAGATTGGCAACGTCACTTCCGGCATCTGGCTCGGTGATGGCAAGACAGATCCTCTTGTCACCATTCAGGATAGCTGGTAGTATTCGGTCAATCAAAGGCTTCTTGCCGAACTTGACCAGCGGAGGGCAGCCAATGCCAAATCCTCCGATGAGATTCCATACAAGACCGCCACTGCCGGCTCTCGAGATCTCGTCAGTCACGACCAGCTCGTGAAAGAGGTCCCACTGCTCTGGCCCTACACTCCTCACCCGCTTATCGGTGAGGTGGGCAGGATAATTGTGGAGGCCCATAAGACCGGCCAAATACCCGCGCTCGCCCATTTGCTTGTAGATTTTGCCGGGAACAATCTTGGCTTCGTCCCATTCGGTTACATTAGGCTCGATCTCTTCATCTACCCATTCGCGGACTTCTTTACGGAGGGCGGCGTGGGTGAGATTAAAGTATGGTGAATGATGCTAGAACACTCATTAATATTCATCTGGAATGAAAAGAGGTCAAGGACATACGCTTTGATACCACGCGGGATCCGCATAAGGGATCATGTCTCCATACGGGTCCATTGATTCCTTCATTTCTTGAACTTCCTTGCCTGGCACAGGCGCTACGGTGCCCGACTCTGGCGATGGTTGTGCTGCTTCCGGTGGTATCTCCTTCTTTGTTGGTGGAGACGGAGGAGGTGTTGGGGGGGCATCTCCCTGCTTCTTCGAATCCAGAGACCCGATTTGTAGCTGTCCCTTGTATTTCTTGAGGATGCCCTCGTTGTGATATTTCCAGAATTGCTTTGATGCATCTTTACCGCCGACGCGTTGGAGGACTGAACGAGGGTGTTAGGAGGATCGTATTGCTAAATCGCCAGCTGCTTACTTTTCTGGCCACCTAAGAAGAATCAGTCATTGAACTTCATTGGAGTACTATTGAGGTCCACGCATACCTGGATGTTCAGCCTGAAACTTAGTCATGTCATAGACATCTTCATCGACGATTAACCAGAGATCGTCTGGTTTCTTGTGCGCCGCCACGTCGCTCGCGGAAAAGATCTTAGCCATTATGAGTAGGAACGTAGACTAGATAACAAAGCAACACGAGAGTTCTGGAGCAATATAACGATTTCTACAATGAAGCAAAACGGTGAAGTAAGAAGGGATGTTGTTCGTACAGGTCGGCCGAATCACATGCAAATGTATATGCACTACTCCTGGGACTGTGTTAGACGGAGCGCTACGAGTAATTGCTCTACACAATAGGGGAAGAGTAAGTTTGCGTAGACGGATGCGATCTCAGCTGACGTCCTTCTACCTTATCCTCGACAAGTGGTCTGTCAATGCGCATGCTCTGCTGGTGATCTTTGATGAACAAGTCAGCCTCGGACCTCGGTTGGTTGGTTCGGGTCACGTGCTATGACGTTGAGACCACCTGATGCATAACTGTACGAGTACATGTAGGATGTAGGCGATGTGGATGATATTTGCATACTTGAGAGGTTTATATCTTGAATTCCGTTTCTGAGGTCTTCAACAGACAAACTTCTCTGACTCCCGCCAACATGCCAGCAGAAGTACACAGGGTAAGGGCAGCAGATATCAAGACGAGCAGTGGACAAACTGAAGGCATGATCCGCCAAGGGGCCATAGTAGACATGTCTGATAAAGTGTGCGCTTCCGGTACGACATGTAGCCATCAAGTACCAGACACATCAACTTAAGCAGACTTCAGTCATGATTGCCAAACCGCACTCTTCGTCTGCTGTTCATCACCACGGCGACCAGGACACTATCGTCTATGCAGCCTCAGGTCGTGGAATTGTGGTGTCGGAGGGCGGTAAGAAGCGTCAGGATCTGTCTCCTGGTGACTTTGCCCTCATTCCGGCTTTTGCGGAACACCAGGAGGTCAACGACGGTGACGAGGACGTAAGATGGATTATCACCAGGAGCGGGCCTGCCCCAATTGTTGAGAATCTCGAAGGATGGGGCACCAGCTGAGAGACGCGTTGCAGCACTTTCGCCATGTAAGACTTGAGAACTGCTAAGGACGGCGCCTAACGGCGCAACGCCAAAGCGAGAGCTGCCCTTGTACTCCGAAACCTGGGGCTGCCACATCGACGAGAAGCTGCCACGAAAGAAATCAGCTTTCAGGGTTATTCCAAGCGCGGGCAGGGTGCACTTTTCGGCGGTTATTGAATTGAATATAATCCTGGAGCCTTCTCGGAGCCTTGCTGTGAGCTGGTGTGCTCGAGTAAGGCAAATGCATCCGTCCACGGGCTGCCGTTTCAGAAAGGGGTCTCCACTGGTTATTCAGTCCATCGACATCCATTGTTGTATATTCTTTCTTCGATCTCAAAATTGAACCACTTCTTGCCGCCTGATGGAATAGACGCTTCTCAGGTATGCTCTGGACATCGTCCGACTACCCACTTCTCCCACAGCTTTCTCTGCATGTAGTTCACATATAGTCCGTTATCACCAAGATCGTCTGCACTGGCAGGGTACGAGCTTCGTGAACACGTACAAAATGGGAGCGAGATCGGTGTGTCTGGCGAAAGCGCTATGTCATTAGCACCAGGTCCATTGTCTGTATCGGCGTTGCTCTGCTCTTCGGAGGCATCGCCGTCACTGTCATGATCGATTCCGTGGAGACTGAAGCGCGCTGAGAAGTTATCTTCTTCATCATCGCTGTCGCTCGCGCCCCCAGGAGGATCGTCAGGAACTTCCATGCTGTTCGCCCACAGCTCGTCGAAATGCCTCGAGTAGTCGACTCGGCGTAAACTGACCCAATCCAACTGGTCCATTTCCGAGCGTAGCATTGTCAACACATCCTTCCACATGCTGCCCTCCCTCAATTGCACATCCCGCAGCCGAAGGCCCCGCAATGTTCTACTATGTCTTCTCGCAAGACTAATGATTTCATCTGCATGGAGGTGCCACGCCTGAATGCCGAAAGCTCGTAGTTTTTCCCATTGCACCTTATGAAAAATATCCTCGAGAGCCAGGTTCAGAGGGAACCGGGAAGGAAAGCCGATGTGCAAAGCTTGTAGATTCTTGGCTGCATTGAATACCGTCTTGAAAAGATCTGATAGCTCCATCATCCGTTGATCGAGGTCACTTCCGTCATCGAAATGAAGCTCTAGACATGTCAGGCGAGAGCTGAGAAGCGACACTGTCAGGGGAATTCTCTCTTTAATGATGAGAGCGCTCTGTGGGTTCATCATGGGACCCGAAAAGCGACTGAACGGAGAGTGCGCGTATAGGAGAGATTCTCCCATTGTCCGAGTGGCGTGTATGCATGCAGGCGTCCATCTAAGGTCCATGGCCTTGTCACTCTCTGCTCCGCTTTCGTGTAGGAAGTCTATGAGATGTCGATCTGCCTCATCTTGAAGTCTCAATAGCTGGACATGCTGGAGTGACGTGAATGCAGTCATGGCTTTCTTCAGCACTCGTAGGTCTTCCCCTGAGCGCACAATTCTAATTTGTTCCTTGGCTTTGGATTCAAAGTATGAGGCGTCCAAGGAGGGCAGGTCGCCTTGTGCAGAGCGCAAAATGTCTCGAATGCGTTGTCTGCCTTTCGAGATATCAGTGGTTATCTCGTTTCTGTTGCCCCCCAAATCCTCGCCCTTACCTCCAACGTAGAAAAATGGGACTAGATAGCTGAACTTCCTCGTGTGCTGCGCCAAATGCGCCCTACTTGAGATGCGCTCCAGGCCTAGCCTTTCATCAGCATCACAAACAGCACGATTTATCATACGACCCACGCTTTAGACCCTCGATAGAAAATCGAGTGGCGATCCGCGTAAACTGATATGGTATCCCGCTTTCAGCAAAGCGCCTACAGACTAGTCTGAAATTCGCAATATCTTGCGCGCGTGACGGCAGTGGTGGACTCGGAAGACGGAAACTCTCGACGGATAAGTAGGCTCGTCGATCAATGCTAATGCAGTGCTCTGGGTTTGAATCGATGTGATCCAGTATCTCTTTCAGTAACTCGTTTGAAAGTTTATGGATTCCAGTTGTTCGAGCCATGGTAAGGAAATTGCAGCTTTACCAAATTGGGGGCAGGCGTATCACATAGCACTATCGAGCTGGAACAAGGTATCGTACTTTCGTAGCAGTGAAGGAAAGGAGGCACACATGAAGCAAACCGCGAGATGAGATGACGAGAAGAAGGATGGCAGACGACATCATGCCAGCGCATATCCTTGGGCACGGGAGCGTATTCAGTAAGCACACACGGAGCAACGCACAGCAACCAAAGCAGCAATACGGCGCTACATGACGAATAGGCTCACGAGTAGGAAGAGCAGGAGCACGATGCACGTCCAATCCAGCAAACATGTACGGGCCAGTTGCAACGAGAGCCCACCATCCATAAAGTCACATGACTGATTTCTTCTCCAGCGGGAGGGATGTCCCGCTGCAAGTTATAGTGACAGGCTAGGGTCCGACGACTCCTTGACTGGTCCATCGGCTTGCGATCAAGCTTGAGAGTGAAAGAGCGAGTCGGACTGAGCGTACAACGCTACAAGCCACAGAGTCAAGAGGGCGGGAGCGAGCGTATTGGCTTGCAGAATCTAGCTCGCAAGCTGCATGCAGGATAGTCCGTATGCACTTCGACTCTCGAGTCGTCCCTTGGACTGAGGCCCAGCGAGTCGAGGGTCGTCTGATGGTGTATCCGCCGCGGGGCGAAGATTGCGCGCCCCTGGCCGACCAACAGCGGAAGTTTATATGTGGTTCGCAGGAGCGAAGGAAGAGTCGGAACTGGAGATGATTGCACAGAGCAGTCGAGCAAGGCGTCGTGGTGGGATGCGCAAAACCCCGCTTCATTGGTCGTCCAATGCGTCCCCTTAGCCGAATGCAGAATTGAGGCGCTTGCAGCTTCTCGTACTTCCTACGAGACGACACCTCATGTCAGCTTCGCAACCCGAAACATGCGACTTCGCCAGTTAATCCGCTCTTTCAGCGATGGAGCCCCCGAGCGTGTGCCACGTCGATCGAGCAAAATCCCAATTCCTTGGCAAGTGTTCAATTCATCAGCCCTAGACGTCGTGAATGCAAGCTTTGCCGCCCACGACGTCCCCACTCCCCAGAGAGGTTCACGAGGTTTTAGAACTACTGCAGCATATCCACATTGATGCAGCACGCACGCCATGTACTCCTGATGTCGTCATCATCGCTTCCAGCGAGCTTGTTTCCTGGCGATGTTACACACAACTCGGTACTGCTTGCTCTACAAGGCTAAGTCGTGGCTCCGTCTTGTGGCTTTCACGTCATGGCGGTACCACGGCCATGGCGAAGGTGGAGTTTTTGTCGTATGGCTGTGCTGCTGATCTTGTTCTGGAAGTCATGCTCCATGGGACTGTCGCTTCCGGGGTCGTTGTCGTTCCCAGCGTTGAGTACAGCGACCTCAAATATCTCTACCGCCGCCCAATCCTTTTCTGAGCGTCGGTCATTGACCGCTTTGCCGCCTGATCTCGTCTCAGCTGAGACAACGAGTGCAGAGATCTCTTCGTCAGTGATCGTGGGTCCGAAAGGATCGAAGATCTCCACATAGTTGATCACGAAGTCTGATTTATAGTCATCCCGAACCGTCCTTGCGCCAGAATCAGGGTCGATTGTACGTTTTGTCAAAAGCAGCGCTCGGTCTGGGGCATCCAGCATGAGGATAGCAGACAGAAAAGTCCGTACACCATCAAGCCTCTGGTCCCATCCTTGCAACTCTTCCACGCATTTCTTCTTTTCTAATAGCTTATCGCCAGTGATACCGATTGTCAAAGCTCGCTGTTTGACAGGTTTCCCTTGGCTATGCGGCTCGAGTACAAAGGCAGTCATTGTAAGTAGCAATTTGTGTCCCGCATGAAGGTGATCGAAAGTCCCCCCAACAGCGACTGAATAGTGGCGAGATAATTGGTCCCTTCGCCCTCTGCTTTCTTGCGTTGAGTTCTGTTTCGAGTCTTTAACAGCGGTACCAGGATGCCCTTTGCCGATGGTGAGGGCTTGGAAGGCTTGCTGGCCGGAAGTCATTCTGTCTTGCAGCAATGTGTCTAATAGGGATCCTCCTTCATCTTTGACGACAAGAAGTCGCTTCCACGGCCTCTGACATGAAGCAAGAAGCCGTGAATCAGAGGCTGAAGCCAGGGAGAGCGTAGAAGTGCTTGGTGACGTTTTTCCTGCCTGCATTTCACTGCTACCTGTGTCCACGCCCAAAGGAATTATTCGAATCTCGACATCATTTCCACTTTCAACATCGATGGAATGCTCTGTACAGATCACACATAGTAGCCTGTATAGCTGACATATAACATCTTGAAGGTCTGTGTACTGCGCGCTCCTGGGAACGTCATCCTTAAGCCCAGGACAGGGAATTATTATATCCAGTGTTTGGATGACTGATGTAGACTTTGTGATCTGGGATAACATTTCCAAGCTTTCCACAAGAGGTTGTGCATAAAGAGACCTGAAATTAGCTAGTGAGGTTGGGGAAGGCACGTGTGTCAGCAGTAAGAGCCATAAAGGACTTTGCTCTGTGGAAGTCATGATCCAATGTGCTCGTTTTAACTTACAAACCTGCCAGAACAGCTTTCTTTTGAAAGTGTCAGGGTAAGATTTGGTTTTTAAGCGTCATCCCTGGCACGGATGCTGAACGATTTGCTTTATGAAAGTCACGAGTCGTGTTAGTACCACTATCCTACCACAGCAGGCTAACCCCCTTTAGGAAAACAGTCATGGACTCCGAGCGTCCAGCCAAAGCATGTAAGTTGGATAAGGGCACTCGGAGCTCAGCGAGTGTGGATGGGAAGACATCTCCTGTTTACCACCACAAAGCGACGAGCTCAATCACGGGGTCGAGCGCAAACTCGAGCTCAGCTGTCCTTCCCTCCAGCGGACACATTGACGGTGCGACTCGGGATTCCGATAGGATCCAATCTAAACTTTGTGTTAAAAGCTGATCGGTAGTAGATGGTGTTTCTAAGCTCGCCCATAATAGTATGGTAGACTCAGCCGTCGAAGAACAGTCTCCGCAATCCGTCCAGCAGACTGGTGGCAATACGCCGTCCGGTGTGGCTTCGGCTGAGGCCAGTCCGACGCAGACATCGGAGACGCCCACAGCAACACATCCTTTGGGTCGCCAATCCGAAGAACTCTACCTCCCACAACTCAGCGCCAATATGAAGCAAGGCAATCGCGTAGAGCTTCCTAGACAACATTCGTATCATACAACCCAAGATTTCGGGACACCGGGCATAAAGCAAGAGTATGGAGGTGGGCTTGGCCCAGGAATCAACGTCCAGCAAGCCACGCCTCAAGGAATGAATTATACCAATTCTTCTTCTGGAAGTAGTCTGCCCGGTGCCCTACAACCAGGAAGACCCACCGCCTCTTCGATCAATACGTCCCCCGCTGCCGTGCCTACCCTGCCTCAGATCTCCACCCAGTCTCAGCAGTACGGCACTCCTACACGATCTTCTGCTTCGGGTCACTCTCACAGCTACTCTCGTTCCAGTCCTGCCGGTCTAGATCAACAGAAGTATGTCCCATTTATCAATACCCCGGAGCACAACAAGTACGCGTCGCCGCCATCGCAGCGGTACACATCCTCCCAAATGCCCCAGGGTGCGGGCGGCTACTCGCCGCTGGGTCTGGCAGATATCAGGCCAATGTCAGATGACCCGGTCAGCGCAAATCCTGCCACTAGCGATGGATATCCTTCCGTACCCACAAACAGCAATTACCTAGCGCCGTGGGGAGTTTACTCTTTCGACTGGTGTAAATGGCCTGTGCCCCAAAAGTCGTCTGGCGAAGGTGCTGGTAAGATGGCTGTTGGTGGTTATGTAGAGGATGGACACAACTTCGTAAGGACTTTTTGGAGCATGCGCTTGCCTACAAATTAACATGTCTAGATCCAAATTCTCGACACTCACGTCACCGATGAGACAGACCCAGACCCTGAGGCGCCACAGCATGGCATTGAATTTACGAAGACCGCAGAAGCCACGCACTCTTACCCTGTCACACGTATTTTGTGGGAGCCAGCATCCTCACAAAAACAATCTACCGACCTCCTAGCGACTTCCGGCGACCATCTCCGGTTGTGGTCGCTCCCGTCACAGCCCTTGTATCATCAGGGAAATTCTATCACTCGCTCATCAGACAATCCTCAACCACCACCTCAAAAGCTCACCCCTCTAGCATTACTTTCCAACTCGAAATCCCCCGAACATACTGCACCGCTTACATCCTTAGACTGGAACAATCTTTCGCCGAGTCTGATCATAACCTCTAGTATAGACACTACGGTAAGCGTCTTTAAGATCTGATTCACTCGACTGTTGAAATTCCGTCGTAGCCACTTTCTATACATTGCTTGATCCGTTCCAGTTGTTGTCTCTATGAAGTCATGTCTAGAAAGAAGCTGATCTAGCAATATATCAGTGTACCATATGGGATATCCCAACCCTTACCGCCAAAACCCAACTAATTGCTCACGATAAAGAAGTCTTCGACGTACGATTTTGTGCCAACAGCGTTGATGTTTTCGTAAGCTGCGGCGCTGACGGGAGCGTACGAATGTTCGATCTTCGAAGCCTTGAACATAGTACTATCATTTATGAGCCATCGGAGAAGAACGATAAATGTTCGTCTAATGTCCTCAACGACAAACCTTGCTCTCTGCTGATACTATCATGCTCTAGCATCAAGTCCGAGGAGCATGTCTCCAACGACCGCCCAACAAACCATGTCCTACGCCCCTCCTCTCCTCCGTCTAGCTGGTAAGCCAACTCATATCCAAATACCCCAACGGCGTCACTTTTTGGCTTCTAATGAAGCACAGCATCGCCCCACGACGCCCACCTCCTCGCAACATTCTCTCAAGACTCCAATAGCATCCGCATCCTCGACGTCCGCCAGCCGGGCCAAGCACTCCTTGAGCTCCGCGGCCATGCCGCCGCCATCAACTGCATCGACTGGTCTCCTTCACGGCGGGGCACTCTCGCCTCAGGCGGTGACGATAGTCTCGTACTGATATGGGATTTGCTCAACCAGAGCGCAAGCAACACATCGAACATCATGAGTGGGACGGTGCCTGGAATGAATGGCAACCAGGCGGCCCACGCAACAGCGGGTGTGGATATAAGTAGTCAGGGACCGGCAGCGAGCTGGCAGTGCGATTACGAGGTTAGCAACATTAGCTGGGCGCCGCAGAGTGTGCTCACGTCGACGGGCAATGACTGGTTGGGGGTTTGTGGCGGAAGAGGGGTCTGGGGGGTTTGTATGTGAGGAAGGCTATTCAGGGAACAGGAACGTTTATAGCGGCATATGGCGTTCGCATGAGCGTTGTCCGACAGATTATGGGTCATGTTGGTGATATAGCGAGGCGTCTGGCGTGTCGAGAAGCAAAGTATCTCCAGAAGCGCATCGAAAGCGCGTGCCCTATTTTTCAAATCCGTTGGACACGAATATACCTACCAATTACAGTGAAGCCGGATCTGATTGGGCAGGGCCATACGGAAGTCTGAATGTTAGGAACGAAACCAGGGACTGCAAAATACCAATTCAGTCAAAATCTTATCCTTCAGAGAGTCTGCTAGCATGGGAATGGAGCAAGCCTCACTCGTGGCGCGGAACGGACACTTGACACTTGGCTCTCCCGACCCTTTCTCCCCAAGTATCTTCCTTCGCACCACAGCATCCCCCAACCACACTTAGCACCCTCCCCCTTCCGCCCATCCCTCAAAATGGACGCCCTCCGCCCCTACCTCCTCCCCATAGCCCGCTCCCTCCCCTACCCTCTCCCTTCCCTCGGCACCGCCCTCCTCGGCCCCACCTGCTACACAACCCTAATCCACAACCTCGACCTCACCCCCCCCTGCCTACGCCTCGCCCTCTCCAAAACCCTCGGCCTCGCCATCGTCCTCACCTCCTCCATCGTCAAGGTCCCACAACTCCTCAAACTCCGCGCCTCCCGCTCCAGCAGCGGCATCTCCCCGCTCGCCTGCGCCCTCGAGACGGCCGCCTACCTCATCACGCTCGCCTACAGCGCGCGCAGCGGCTTCCCCTTCACGACCTACGGCGAGACGGCCCTGATCGCGGTGCAGAATGTGGCGGTTACGGTGCTGGTGCTGAGGTATCAGGGGAGGGAGGCTGCGGCGGGGGTGTTTGTGGTGGGGGTGGTGGTAGGGGGTGGGTGTTTG
>JAABUQ010000786.1_pt1 | contig 73362 bp, 58 predicted proteins | sample 5560001 | NCBI WGS metagenome assembly JAABUQ01 (sample SAMN10711888, study PRJNA513371) | rock metagenome | isolation source: Antarctica rocks | place: Antarctica: Victoria Land, Finger Mt nord | collected 2015-12-18 | reverse complement strand
CGGCCCACGGCCGCCCACGACGTGTTCAAGTCGTTACACGCGGATGATCTCGACCATTTCCGTTGGCCGAGACAGCCGTGCACAGAGCGGAAGAAAGGCTTGACGGCTGCCGTGCCCTCACTTCTCGAGCGTGAACGGAGCCGTCATGCGGCCCATGTTGGCCTTAGTGATGAGGACGCAGTCGAAGAGCTGCTTTTCGCCCGACGCGCCCGTCTTGCCGGTCTTCAGGAACGAGTCCGCCTCCTGCACGGCCTTGGCCGCGAAGGTGGCCACCGGCTGGAGCACGGTATATTGCAACTCGCCCGCCTTGATGGCCGCGACGGCATCCGGGGATCCGTCGAAGCCGCCGACCTTGATGACGGACAGCTTCCCGGCCTCCTTCAGGGCCGCGATGGCGCCGAGCGCCATCTCGTCGTTGCCACTGATCACGCCGATGACGTCGGGATGGGCCTGCAGCAGGCTCTGCATCTTGTCGTGGCCCTGCGTGCGGTCCCAATTGGCGACCTGGGAGCCGGCCTTGTGGAGCGCCTCATACTGGCTGAGCACGGTATCGTAGCCGTTGGATCGCGTGGCGGCGTTGTTGTCGGACGGGGCGCCCAGCAGTTCCACGTAATTGCCCTTCTGCCCGACATCCTTCACCCATTGCTGTGCCCCGAGAGCGGCGCCTTGTGCGTTGTTGGACACGAGCTGCGCCTTGGCCAGCCCCTCCTGGTTGATCTCGGCGTTGACGAGGAGGACCGGGATGTTCGCGGCAATGGCCTTCTTCACCGCCCCGATGGACCCGCTGGCATTGGCGGGATCGAGGATGATCGCCACGGATTTATTGGTGATGGCGGTGTCGATCAGGTTGCTCTCGGTGTTGGTGTCGCCCTTCGATGCGCCGACGGTCGCGTCGTAGCCGAGCTTCTTCGCCTCGGCGGCCGCCACATTGCCTTCGGTGAGCCAGTAGGGGTTCGACGGGTCGTTGACGATGATCGACACGAGCCCGCCCTTGGCGTCGGCGGCCGACGCCGCGGATCCCGCCAGGACCGGAGCCGTCAGGGCAATGGCGGTGAGCATCAGAACTGCTGTCTTCTTGGACATGGTTGGTTTCCTCTTGCGGAGCGATGGTGCCGGTCAGGTCCCTACGACAACCAGATACGCGCGTTGCCTCGGGGAGCCTTCAGCCGGCGGTCTTCCCGTGTGCAGGAGCAGCCGTTTGGGCCTTCACTCCCTGCTTCGGAGAAGTCGATGGGCCGCCGGTCGCGCTCGGGAGCTTGACGCGGCGACGGTACTGGATGGCGTTGAGCAGCACCGCCAGCACGATGACGGCGCCCGTGAACACCGTCTGCCAGTAGGACGAGATGCCGATGATCACCAGCCCGTCGGACAGGAAGCCGATGACGAAGGCCCCGAGGAGCGTGCCTCGGATGTTGCCGCGGCCGCCGGTCAGCGCAGCGCCGCCGATGACCACGGCCGCGATGGCGGTCAGTTCATAGGTGGTGCCGGCCGTCGGTCCCGCCGAGGTCAGCTGCGAGGAGAGGATGAGCCCCCCGATCGCCGCACAGAGACCTGACAGCATGTAGACGGAGACTTGCACGGCTTTGACCGGCACGCCCGACAGCTCCGCCGCGCGTTCGTTGCCGCCGGAGGCATAGAGCCACCGGCCGAACGGCGTGCGGGTCAGCACGAGGCTGCCGATGACGGCGATGACGGCCATGACGACCACGCCGATCGGCACGCCGAGCAATCGATTGAAGCCGAGCCAATCGAACCCGGTATTGCCGAGTTCCGGTTTCCCGCCGAGATTGTTGTAGGTCAGACCATTGGTCATCAACAGGGCGACGCCGCGCACCATATACATCACGCCTAAGGTGGCCACGAAGGCCGGAACCTTGAAACGCGCGATCAGCACACCGTTGATAGAGCCGATGAAGGCGCCCAACCCACAGGCCAACACCGCCACGACCCAGACCGGGGGAAACAGCACGACACCGAGCGTATTGAGCGTCACGCCCTGCATCAGAAAGCCCGCGACGACGCCGGAGAGCCCCAGCGTGGATCCCACCGACAGATCGATGCCCCCGTTGAGGATGACCAGGAGCATCCCGACCGCGAGGATCCCGAACAGCGCGACGTGCGACGCCATCGTGAGGAAATTGTTGAGCGAGAGGTAATAGGGCGACAGGATCGAGAAGACGATGATGATGGCGATCAGCGCCAAGTAAGCGCGGCCCTCGAGCAGCAGTCTGCCGATGTCGATGCCGTCGGTGAACTGGCTCGGGCGAGAGCGCTTGGTGTAGGGTGCGGCTTCGGTCATGGTCGGGGCTCCGCTGGTCTCGAAGATCAGACGACCACGGCTTCGCCCGAGGCGGCCATGATCTGCTCCTTGGTGACATCGGATCCGAACTCGGCCGATATCCTGCCCCGATGCATCACGATGATGCGGTGGGCGATGCCCAGGCACTCGGCGACTTCCGATGTCGAAAACACGACGGCGAGCCCCCGCGCGGCCCGCTCGGCGAGCAGCCGGAACACTTCGGCCTTGGCCCCGACGTCGATACCGCGGCTGGGCTCGTCCAGCAGGATGATTCTGGGATCGGTCGTCAGCATCTTGCCAATGACGACCTTCTGCTGATTGCCTCCGGACAAGGACCCGATCGGCGCGGCTCCGCCCTCCGTCTTGATGCGCACACTTCGGATGGATGCGTCGACCACCGACCGTTCCCGCGAGCGGGACAGCAGCATCCGCCTGGCGAAGGCGCCGATGCTGGCCAGCGACAGGTTCTCGCCGACCGACATCGTCTGGACGAGCCCGTCGCGCTGGCGATCCTCGGGCACCAGCGCGAGGCCCCTGGCGATCCGTTCGGCGATGCCGAGCCGCGAGATGTCCTGGCCTTCCAGGAACACCTGCCCGCCCGCCATCGGCACGCGGCCGGCGATGCACTCCAACAGCTCCGTGCGACCGGCGCCCATCAGCCCGTAGATGCAGACGACCTCGCCGGCCCGGACGTCCAGCGACAGGTGATCGACGACCACGTTGTCCGAACCCGAAGGGTCGGCGACACTCAGGTCGTCGATCGACAGGGCGACCTCGCCCAGGGCGTAGCCGGCCGGTGGGGCACCGAGGTCGAAATTGTCCCCGACCATATGGCGCACGATCCACTCGAGGTCGATGTCCTTCGCCTGGGCGTTGGCCGTCACGGCTCCGTCGCGCAGCACCACGGCATGATCGGTGATCTCCAGCGCCTCTTCCAGATGATGGGAAATATAAACGATCGAAACGCCGCGGCTGGTGAGGTCCCGGATCACCCTGAACAGCACCTCCACCTCGGTGGCGCTCAGCGCGGATGTGGGCTCGTCCATGATCAGGATGCGCGAGTCGACCGAGAGGGCGCGCGCGATCTCGACGATTTGCTGCTGGCCGAGACGCAGATCTTCCACCAGGGTCATCGGGTCGATCTCTTCCTCGAGATCGGCCATGAGGATCCGGACCTGCCGCGCCTCCTCGGCGAAATCGATGCCGGTCGCGATCCGCAGCTCGCGTCCCATGAAGATGTTGTCACGCACGCTGAGGTTGGGTGCCAGGCTCAGCTCTTGATGGATGATCGATATCCCGCGCTCCCGCGCGTCCGCAGCGGAGGAGAAGGTCACACGACCGCCGTCGAGCTCGATGCTTCCGGAGGTCGGCGCGACCACGCCGGACAGGATCTTCATCAGTGTCGACTTGCCTGCGCCGTTCTCTCCGAACAGCGTGGTGACCTTGCCGCGATGGACGTCGAAGTTCACGCCCTTGAGGGCGTGGATGCTGCCGTAGGATTTGGCGATGTCGCGGGCCGAGAGAACGGCGTCGCGGGCCGCTGCTTCGGCCGAAGCCAGGGGGAGGGCAGGGGCCGGGATCACCGGACATCCACCTTCACGGGGGTGACGAGCCAGTTCGTCGGGTCGGTCAGCTGGAAGACCCCCACGACCGACAGCGTCTTGCCTGTGAGGTTGGCGAGGTCGAGCTTCGACAGGACCTCTTTCTTCATCTCCTTGTTCAGGGCGGAGCCCGCATTCTGGTATTCGATCTGGTTGGTGAACTGCCCGAAGCTGATCGTGCCCGTGCCGTCGCGCAGGTCGGTTCCCATGATGGCGGGTCCCGTCTGCACCCGGATCGTCACCGTGTCGGGGACACCGTCGACCTTGATGTCGTAAATTCCGGAATCCTGCTTGCCGGCAACGCCCGTGAAAGAGACGGGCATCTCCGGGCCGACACCGGAATCGACGCCGTATGCCTTCGCCGCCGCTGCCGGGTCCTTGGCGATGGCGGCCGCCAGCACGGGTGCCGCAACGGCGTGACCCGCGATGGCGTTCTGCACTTTCGGGAACTCCGATTGGCCATAGGCGGCCGGGGAGAAGCCTCCGGGCTGCACGCCGGCGGCACCCCCGATCCTGAGCACCTTCGTATCGAGCGCCATGGCGACGAGCAGCGCCAGGCCTGCGGCCGACACCACGAACAGGCGCAGGCTGGTTCTGCTGCGCCTCGGGGTTGCGATGCTGGATGGAGAACTCATGAGGGTCGACCTCGGACACGATGGCGGGCGTTGGGCGGGCGGATCGGGGGGTCAGGCGGCCTCCATCCAGCGCTCGAAATCGCGCTTCTCGTCGGCGCTCATGTGGAGCCCGTGCTTGGTGCGGCGGGTCAGCACGTCGGCCGGCGTCACGGCCCATTCGGTCTCGCGCAGGAAGTCGACCTCCCGCTCGTAGAGCAGGCGGCCGTGGAGGTGCCCCAGGGCGTCGAGGCTCTTCGCACCGCCGAGCAGCTGCCGGGCCCTCGTACCGTAGAGGTGGGCATAGTGCTCGGCGAGGTCGGCGGGCAGCCAGGGATATTCGGCGCGCAGGGCCGACAGGAAGGCGCCGAAATCGGCGTTGGGCAGGTCGCCGCCCGGCAGGGTGGCATCGGCGGTCCAGGCCTTGCCCATGGCCGGAAAGGTCTTGGCGAGCTTGTCGAGCGCGTGTTCGGCCAGCTTGCGGAACGTCGTGATCTTGCCACCGAAGACGCTGAGCAGCGGCGGCTGGCCCGCGGGATCGTCGACTTCGAAAACGTAGTCGCGCGTCACCGCGGAGGCGTCGACGTCGGCGTCCTTGTCGTAGAGCGGGCGCACGCCCGAGAAGGAATAGACGATATCGCTCTGCTGGAGCGGTTCCGCAACATAGCGGTTGACCACCTTGAGCAGGTAATCGATCTCGGCCTCGTCGATCGTCGCCTCTTCGGGCCTGCCCGTGTAGGGAATATCGGTCGTGCCGATGAGACACAGATTGCCCTCATAAGGATTGACGAAGATCACCCGCTTGTCGTCGTTCTGGAACAGGTAGGCTTGCGGGCCGTCCCAGAATTTCGGCACCACGATGTGGCTGCCCTTGACGAGCCGCACCCGATACGAGCTGTTGCGGCCGGCGACGCGGCCGACGACATCCTCCACCCAGGGGCCGGCCGAGTTGACGAGCGCGCGTGCGTTGACGGAACTGATCGCGCCATCCGCCCGCTTCATCGTGACGGCCCAGAGCCCGTTCTCACCGCGCCGGGCAGCAGTGGCGGCCGTGCGGGTCAGCACGGTGGCGCCGCGCTGGTGAGCGTCGAGGGCGTTCAGCACCACGAGCCGCGCGTCGTCGACCCAGCAATCCGAATATTCGAAGGCCGTGGTGTAGTCCTTCTTGATGGCACGGCCCTCGGGCGCCCGGCGCAAGTCGAGCTTGCGCGAGCCCGGCAGCATCTTGCGGCCGCCCAGGTGGTCGTAGAGGAAGAGGCCGGTCCGAACCATCCAGGCGGGGCGCTGCTCGGGGGAATGAGGCAGCACGAAGCGCATCGGCCAGATGATGTGGGGTGCCGAACGCAGCAGCACCTCGCGCTCGATCAAGGCTTCCCGGACGAGCCGGAACTCGTAATATTCGAGGTAGCGCAACCCTCCGTGCACGAGCTTGCCGGAGCGCGAACTCGTGCCCTCGGCGAGGTCGCCCTTCTCGCAGAGCAGTACCGTGAGGCCGCGGCCCGAAGCGTCGCGGGCGATGCCGGCACCGTTGACGCCGCCGCCGATCACCGCGAGGTCGACCGTTCCGTGATCCGTCATAGCGCGCTGTCTTTCCGGTTCGGTTCGAGTCCCCGTCGATCCGGGGCTGGCGGACCCGCATCCCGGTCGGGCGGGGCGCCCCACCCCGTGGCGTCGCGCGCATCCGCGTCGCGCGCGTCCCTCATGGCGCGCCACACCGGCGCGGAAGCCTCGCGCGACGCGACATAGGCTGGAAACAGCCGATCGTAGCGTTGCGCCAGGACGGGATCCGGGTTTATCGCGTCGGCAAGCGTCGGCGTCACCCAGCGCTCGATGCAGCGCTCCATGTCGGGACAGACGCCGATCGCGACGGCCGCCACCATGGCGGCTCCGGCGGCGCCCGCCTCCTCCCGGGTCGAGGCGCGGATCCGCGTACCGAGCGCCGCCGCCAGGATCGTGCGCAGCGCCGAGGAGCGCGCTGCCCCGCCCGTGACGCGAACCTCCGGCGGGATCGGCCCCATGGCGGCGTAGCAGTCGCGCGCCGCGAAGCCGAGGCCCTCGTAGACGGCCCGCATCAGGTCGTTGAAACCGTGCCGGGCCGAGAGCCCGTGGAACTGCGCTCGTGCCGCGGCGTCGACGAAGGGTCCGCGCTCGCCCGCCTCCGAGATGTAAGGGTGGTAGAGCAGGGTGCCGGCTTCGGCGCCGAGCACCTGATGGTCGAGGTCGAGGACGATTTCGGCGCGCGACTTCTCCACCCCGTGCTGCTTCAGCACGCCGCGGGCGAGGTCGACCAGCCAGTCAATGTTCAGCGTGGACGCCATGTTGGACTGGAGCTGCGCGAAGGTGCCGGGCACTGGGAAAGCGAGCGTGTAGCCGGTGCTCTCCGGGTTGAGCCGGACCGCCTCGGCCGAGCGGGCGATACGCATGTGCGTGCCGGTCGAGCCCACGATGGTGCAGCCTGTGTCACGCACGGGGTCGTAGAGGCCGGCACCGAGCGCCGTCGCCACGATGTCGATGGGGCCGAGGCAGACCGGCAGGCCCTCGCCGAAGCCGATCTCCCGCGCGGCGGCCGGGCTCAGCGTGCCCGTGCGCCGCGCGCCGTCGACGATCGGCGGCAGCAATCCGCGCCGAGCGCCGAGGCCGAGGTCGTCGAATACCGCCGACGCATAGTCCATGGTGCGGAAATCGCCGAACGAGTGGACCCCCTCGCTGGGGTCGGTCGCGCGGTCGCCGGTGAGCTTGAAGTACAGCCAGTCCTTGAGGTGGAAGGCGGTCGCGGCGCGCGCCATCACCTCGGGTCGGTTGCCGGCCAGCCAGCGGAGTTGCGGCCCCATCTGGCAGGCCGCCAAGCCCGAGCCCGTGCTCTCGAAATGGCGGCGCCCGGCCGGCGATGCGCGCAGTTCCGCCGTGATCCGTGCCGCGCGGGCGTCGAGCCAGATCAGAGCTCGCCCGGCGGGCTCACCCTCGGCGTCGACGAGCCAGGTTCCGTCGCCCTGGGCCGTGACCGCGATGGCGGCGGCGCGCTCGGCCAGATCCGGCACCGTCTCGACGAGGCCTCGCAAGGTGGTGGCCGCGTCGGCCCAGGTGGCGGCCATGTCCTGCTCGGCGCCGACGCCGTCGACGATACGATAGACATTCGGGCGCGCGAAGGCGCCGACCTGCTCGCCGTGCCGCGTGAAAGCGACCGACTTGATGACCGACGTGCCGGCGTCGACGCCGATCAGCAGGTCGCGGGACATCAGCCGTCAGACCCTTGCAGATCGCGCACCCCAAGGCGGCGTCGCTGGGGTGCGGGTCTGACGATGTCGCGGCACAAGCGGCGCATCGAATGGCGTTCCTCCCGGTCCATGCTGCTCCCTCCCCTGTGTCGCGCGCAGCCTTCGCCTCTGCGCGTTGCCAGCTATCCTCCGGATTCGGGTCCCACGAGCGAGGCTGCCGTGGTCTCGTCGGTGAGCAGGCCGTGCAGCAAGCCGCTCGACAGCACGGCACGGATCGCGGCCGGCTTGGCGCTGCCGCCCGCGACGGCGACGAGCTTGCCGCTGTTCAGGTCCTCGTAGGCCAGCGAGGCGAGCCGCCCCGACAACTCGGTCTCGACCCGCAGCCCACGGGAATCGAAGAAGTGGCCCAGGACCTCGCCGCGGCCGCCCGCGCGGGCCACCTCGTCGAACTCCTGCGGCTCGATCATGCCCGAGGTCGCCAGCGAGGCTCCGCTGCCGTCGACGGTGCCGATGCCGATGAAGCGCAACGTCGAGCCGCGCGCCAGGGCGAAGACCTCGTCGATGCCGCGCTGCGCCATCAGCACGGCGCGGTCCTCGGCCGAGTTGAGGCAGAACGGCACCGGAAGCACGTAGGCCTCGGCGCCCGTGCGCTCGACGATGCGGTTGATGACGTCGAAAGGGTTGGCGGCGAAGCGCCGGGTGAAGCCGCCGAGGAGCGACACGAAGCGCACCTTCCTGACGTCGATTTGCGGCAGGTGTGCGACGCAGGCCGCGAGCGTGCGGCCGTGCCCCAAGCCGATGACCGGGTCCTCGCCCTTCTCGCAGGCGAGCCGGAGATAGCGCGCGCCGAGCAGGCCGAGCGAGCGAAGCGGCAGCGGCTCGTCGTCAACGTTCGGGGCGACCTCGCAGAAGCTCAGGCCATAGGCGCGGCAGAGCTGCTGCTCCAGTTGCACGCAACGGGCGATCTCGCCGTCGACGAACACCCGTACCATACCTTCGCGGGCCGCCCGGGCGATGAGGCGATGGGCCTTGACGTTCGGCACGTTGAGCCGCGTCGCGACCTCGCCCTGCGTCAGCCGGCCGACGTGGTGCAGCCAAGCCGCCCGGGCCGCGAGGCTGGATTCGTCTTCGGTGAAGAGGTTCGGGTCCGCCGCTCGTGTCACCCTGTCCAGACCTGCATATTCGTTCTTATTGTGTAAAAAGTTTCACGACACGCGAGCGCCGTCAAGCCGTGAGTCGAGGCGCTTGGGCCTCCACGGCGTTGCAGCGTCGTACCGATCTCAGCGACAGGGAGGATCGCATGCAGACCGAGAAGCTGATCAACGAATCCGCCGGTGCCTGGACGAGATGATCGAGGGCCCGCACCGGCACGATGGGTGACGCAGTAGGGTCAGGCCGGCGCCGAATATTTCCCGTCGAGCTTGTCGATGGCCGCGACATTGCCGGCCGACGAGCCTTTGTCATCGAAATCCGAGGCGAGCCAGGTGTCGACCACGGCCTTGGCGAGTTCCGGCCCCACCACCCGCGCGCCCAGCGTGATGATCTGGGCGTTGTTGCTCTTCGCGGCCCGCTCCGCCGAGTAGGTGTCGTGGGTGAGGGCCGCGCGGATGCCCGGCACCTTGTTGGCCGAAATGCAGACGCCGATGCCGGTGCCGCAAAACAGGATGCCGCGCTCGAATTCGCGGTTGGTGATCGACAGGCCCACGCGTTCCGCCGTTTCGGCATAGAATTCCGGCGTGCTGCCGGAGGGCGGCGACAGGTCGGTCACGTCGACGCCCTTGGCCGCGAGATGCCTGGCGATGACGTCGAGCAAGGGCTTGCCGGCACTGTCGGCGCCGATGACCAGCTTCATGGAGACCTCCCTCTGCGGCCCGGCCGTGCCGGTCCATGTGGTAAATTTCAGCAGTTGCAAAGATTTTTCAACCCTGCTTCCATCGCCGGGATGAGGTCTCGTCGAGAGGACCGTTGTCCGGGGAGGGTGGACGGGCATGGGTTTCACGCTGTCGCTGAGCACCAATCCCTTCGTCAACCGCTTCGCCGAGCCTGAGGACCTGGTCGGCGTTCTGACCCGCGAGGTCGGCATCGGCCGCGTGCAGTTGACTCATGAGTTCATCGACCCCGCCTGGCCGGCACCGCTGATCCGCCGGATGACGGACCGCATGGCCAGAAGCTGCGCCGCCGAGGGCTTGCGGGTCACGTCGATGATGACGGGCCCTTACGGCCGGCTGAACCACTTCGGCCACCCGGATGCCGACGCGCGCCGTCACTCCGTCGCCTGGTTCAAGACCTTGTCGGACATCGCGGCCGATCTCGGTTGCCCGGCCATCGGCACGCAATATGCCATCCTGACCTACCGGGATTTCGACGGCCCCGCGCGCCGCGTCGCCATCATGGCGGGGGCCCTCGATTGTTGGCGCGAGGTGGCCGAGCACGCAGCCCGGCGCGGGCTCGCCTACCTGTTCTGGGAGCCCATGTCGGTCGGGCGCGAGGTCGGCCATACCCAAGCCGACACGCGCCGACTCCAGGCCGAGATCGACGCCGCGGATCTGCCGATCCCGCTCCTGCCCATGGTGGACATCGACCACGGCGACGTGTCCTCGCCCGACCCCGTCGACACCGATCCTTACGCCTGGGCGCGCAACTTCGCGGCGCGCTCGCCCATCATCCACATCAAGCAGAGTTCGACCAACAAGGGCGGCCACTGGCCGTTCACGGCCGAGCGCAACCGCGAGGGCCGCATCCGCCCCGAAGCGTTGATGTCCGCGGCGCGGGAGGGCGGCGGGCACGACAACGAGCTGTGCCTCGAACTCGCCTTCCGCGAGCGCGAACCAGCCGACCGGGCCGTGGTGGCGGAGATGCGGGAATCGGTGGCTTTCTGGGCACCCTATATCGAGGCCGGGCGCGGCCGCGCCGCCTGACACGGGAAGCGAGCGCGATGGCATTCGACAGGCTGTGGATCGGGACGAGCTGGAAGATGAACAAGGTCCGGGCCGAGGCGAGAGCCTTCGCCGAGACCCTGGCGGCCTCGGACCTCGCCCGCACCGATAGCGTGCAACTCTTCGTCATCCCGCCCTTTACGGCCGTTGCCGAAGTGGCCGACATCCTGGGCGGCACGCGCGTGGTGGTCGGAGTGCAGAACCTCCACTGGGCCGAGGCCGGCCCCTGGACGGGGGAGATCTCCGCCGCCATGGCGGCCGACACCGGCGCCACGCTCGCCGAGATCGGCCATAGCGAGCGCCGCACCCACTTCGGCGAAACCGACGTCACGGTGGCGCTGAAGGTGGCGGCTGCCCTCCGGCACGGGCTCGTGCCGCTCGTCTGCGTCGGCGACACGCGGGAGGAATACGAGGCCGGCCACACCGCGCAGGCGCTCGACCGGCAGGTGCGGGCCGCCGTGTCGCGGGTGTCACTCGAGGAGGCCGGCCGCGTGGTGATCGCCTACGAACCGGTCTGGTCGATCGGCGAGGGTGGAACGCCGGCCGAACCCGGCTTCGCCGACGCTCAACACGCGCTGATCAAGAGGACGGCGCGCGAACTGACGGGCAGGGACCTGCGTGTGCTCTACGGCGGCAGTGTCAACCCGGGCAATTGCGTCGCCCTGGCGACCCAGCCCCACGTCGACGGGCTGTTCATCGGCCGTTCCGCCTGGCAGCCGGAGGGCTATCTCGATATCGTGGCGCAGGCTAACGGTTCATGAGATGGCCATGAGTCCGGGCGCGATCCAATCCTTCGACGTCCATGCGGATCGAAGGGCGCTGATCTTCGGCAAAGATGACGGCGGCGGCCTGTGCACGGGAGAGACGACGGCTCGGCCGCCGTCGCGGGGCTCGGCTCGGCCATGAAGGCCAGCGAACCGGCCTTCATCGCCGCCTGCGCGGCCATCGTGGGCGACGCCAACGTCCTGCTCGGTCCCGACGAGACGAGGCCCTATTCGGTCGATTTCTGGAACCAGTACCGCGGCACGGCCGGTGCCGTCGTGCGGCCCGGCACGACCGGCGAGGTCGCCCGATTGGTCCGCCTCGCGGCCCGACACGGGGTCGCCGTCATCCCGCAATCCGGGAACACGGGGCTGGTCCATGGCGGCATCCCGGACGACACCGGCGGGCAGCTCGTCCTGTCGCTGCAGCGGCTCGACCGCATCCGAAGCGTCGACGCTGCCAACGACACGATGACGGTGGAGGCCGGTTGCGTGCTGGCAACCGTGCAGGAAGCAGCCGCCGGCGTCGACCGGCTGTTTCCCCTGTCGCTCGGCGCCGAAGGCTCCTGCCGGATCGGCGGCAATCTCAGCACCAATGCGGGCGGCCTCAATGTGCTGCGTTACGGCATGACGCGCGGCTTGGTGCTCGGCCTCGAGGCGGTTCTCGCCGATGGCAGCGTCTTCGATGGCCTCAGCGCCTTGCGCAAGGACAATACGGGTTATGACCTGAAGCAGCTTTTCATCGGTTCGGAAGGAACGCTGGGCATCATCACGGCGGCGGTGCTGCGGCTTTGTCCCGCGATGCGGGAAAGCGTGACGGTGTGGTTGGCGGTCGAGAACCCGGGCGCCGCCGTCAGCCTGTTCCGCCGCTTCCGTGCCGAATTCGGCGACCTCCTGTCCAGCTTCGAACTCTTGGAATCCTGGGGGGTGGAAGCCGCCCTGACCCATCTCGGAGTGGCGCGGCCCGTCGTCGATCCGCATCCCTGGCACGTGCTGAGCGAGATCTCGTGGAGTTTCCGCGACGGTCTGCGCGATCGTGTCGACGCCGTGCTCGAAGCCAGCTTCGCCGAGGGTCTGTGCAGCGACGGCACCATCGCCGCAACGGAACAACAGAGGCTCGCCATGTGGCGCATCCGCGAGGGCCAGAGCGAGGCGACTCGCCATTACGGCGACATCATCCGCAGCGACGTGGCGGTGGCGATCGGTGACATCCCGGCCCTCATCGCGAACGCCGCCGCACGGATGACGCCCGATCTCCCGGCCCGCCTGTTGACCTTCGGGCACGTGGGCGATGGCAATCTCCACCTGAATTACATCGTGCCGCCGGTTGAGTCGAAGCGCCTGCGTCCCATCCTGCTCGACGGCCTCTACGCCGCCGTCGCGGCGCTCGGCGGATCGATCAGCGCCGAGCATGGTGTCGGCCGCGCCAAGCGCGATGCGGTTCTGGCCCGCAAGACACCGACGGAGCTCGACCTCATGCGTCGCCTCAAGCAGGTCCTCGACCCCCAGGGCCTTCTCAATCCCGATGTTGTCCTGCCGTCTTGAGGCTGGACGTCAGAGCGAGGTCGTCCCGGATGCAGGCCGCGAGGTGGCCGGGGCCGACGGTCCGCAACGTCGGCACCGCGTCGGCGCAGGCCGGGAGCGCGTAGCGGCAGCGGCCCCGGAACGCGCATCCCGAGGGAAGCGCCAGGGGGCTCGGCAGGTCGCCCTTCAGCACGACGCGGGGGCGGCGCAGCCTCGGGTCGAGGACCGGCACGGCCGCGAACAGCGCTTCCGTGTACGGGTGCCGAGGCCCGGCGAACAGCGAGCGCGTGTCGGCGATCTCGACGATGCGGCCGAGATACATGACGGCGATGCGGTCGGCGACATGCCCCACCACGGCGAGGTCATGGCTGATGAACAGCACCGTCAGCGAGAGCCTGCGGCGGATCTCCATGAGGAGGTTGACGATCTGAGCCTGGATCGAGACATCGAGCGCCGAAACCGGCTCGTCGGCGACGAGGAAGTCCGGTTCCATGATGAAGGCGCGGGCGATGCCGATCCGCTGGCGCTGACCTCCCGAGAACTCGTGCGGGTAGCGATCGGCGGCCCGCTCCGGCAGCCCCACGGTGCGCAGGGCCTCCACGACGCGGGCGTGACGCTCCGCCCGGTCGAGCCCCTGCCTCTGGATCACGAAAGGCGCCCCCACGATGTCGCCCACCGTCATGCGTGGGTTCAGCGACGCGAACGGGTCCTGGAAGATCAACTGCATGCGGGGCCGCAGCGGGCGGAGTTGGGCCGGCCGCAGCGCCGTGATGTCCTGCCCGTCGAAGGTGATGCGTCCAGCGGTCGGCATCGTGGCCCGCAGCACGGCACGGCCGAGCGTCGATTTGCCCGACCCCGATTCGCCGACGAGACCCAGCACCTCGCCGCGGCCGATCGCGAACGACACGTCTTCGACGGCCCGCACCACGGCGCGGCGGCCGAACAATCCGCCGCCGCCGAAATGCTGCTTCAGGTTTTCGACGGCGACGAGGGGCGCAACGTCGAACGCGGCGGGCGTCATGGCTGCGGCTTCGGGGCCGACTGGGCCGGCCAAGCCGCGTCGGCCGCACCTATGGCTGTTTCGGCCGCGACCGCGGCCCAGCGGCAGCAGCGCACGAGATGGCCGGGCCGCACCTCGTCGAGGGGCGGGACCGACACGTCGCAGAGGTCCGGCACGGCATGGGGACAGCGCGGCGCGAAGGCGCAGCCCGGCGGCGGGGCGCGGGGGTCCGGCATCGTGCCCGATATGGAGGCCATCGCTCCACCACTGAGACCGAGGTGCGGCACCGAGGCGATCAGCCCGCGCGTGTAGGGCATCAGCGGCCCGGTCATCACGGGCACGACGCCGCCGTGTTCCACGATGCGGCCCGCATACATCACCATCACCCGGTCGGCGACCTCGGCTACGACGCCGAGATTATGCGTGACGAAGACGATGCCCATGCCGGTCTCGGCCTGCAGGTCCTTGAGGAGTTCGAGGATCTGCGCCTGCACCGTGACGTCGAGCGCGGTCGTGGGCTCGTCGGCGATCAGCACCGTCGGGTCGCAGCCGAGCGCCATGGCGATCATCACGCGCTGGCGCATGCCGCCCGACAACTCGTGCGGGTAAGCGCCCATCCTCTGTCTCGCGGCCGGGATGCCGACCCGGTCGATCAGGCGCTCGGCCCGCCGAAGTGCCGTGGGCCGGTCGACCCCGCGGTGGAAGCGGATCGCTTCGGCGATCTGGTCGCCGATGCGGTGCACGGGGTTCAGCGACGTCATCGGTTCCTGGAAGATCATGGCGATCTCGTCGCCGCGCAGGGCGCGCATCTCCGCATCGGGCAGGGCCAGGAGGTCGCGCACCGTGCCGTCGCGCCCCCGCAGCAGGGCCGAGCCCGAGACGCGAGTACGGGGTGCCGGCGGCAGCAGCCGCATCACGGCGAGGCTGGTGACGCTCTTGCCCGAGCCGGACTCGCCCACGAGCGCCAGGGTCTCGCCCGATCGCAGCGCGAAGCCGACATCCTGGACGGCGGGCACGAAGGCCCGCCCGCTCGCGAAGCCGACCGCCAGCCCGCGCACGTCGAGCACGGGACCGGGGGACGAGTCGGCCATCGTCACAGCTCCACGCGGGCATCGAGCGCGTCGCGCAGGCCGTCGCCGACGAAATTGAAGCTCGCCACCGCCACCGTGATCATCAGGCCGGGGAAGATGGCGAGCCAGGGCGCCGAGCCGAGGTACTGCTGGGCATTGTTGAGCATGTTGCCCCAGCTCGCCACCGGCGCCTGGATGCCGTAGCCCAGGAACGAAACATAGGCTTCGGCCAGGATGGCGCGGGCCACCGTCAGGGTCGCGGCCACGATGATGGGGCCGAGGGCGTTGCGCAGGAGTTCGTTGACCATGACGTAGCGCCCGGACGCTCCCATGAGTTCGGCCGCGAGGGTGAAATCTCGGCCCTTGAGAGACCGGATCTCCCCATGCACCACGCGCGCCACTTCCATCCAGCCCGTTATCGCGATGATCAGCGTGATGGTGACCACGTTGGGCTGGATGAAGGCCGCGAGCGCCAGCAGCAGGAACACGGATGGGAAGCACAGCATGGCGTCGACGAACCGCATCAGCGCCGCCCCGAGGATCCCGCCGTAATAGCCCCCCACGATGCCGACCGCAGTGCCGATCAGGGTCGAGAGCAGCATGGCGGCAAAGCCGATGGCGAGCGAGATCCGCCCCGCCATGAGCAGCCGCACGAGGAGGTCGCGGCCGAGCTGGTCGGTACCGAACAGGTGAGGTCCCGCGAAAGGCCCGACGAAGCGGTGGCGGATGTCGATGAAGAGCTGGTCGAAGGGGATGAGCAGCGGGCCGACCCAGCAGGCCAGCCCCATGAGCGCGATGGCGGCGAGCCCGAGCGTGGCGAGCCGATGGCGGAGGAAGCGGGCCAGCGCCCGGCGGCGCGGCCGGCCGAGGTCGGCGCGGGCGAGGCCGGGCATCCGGGCGGAGAGGCGCGTCGCCGCCGGGGTGCCGACCGTTCCGGTCATGGCGTCATGGCTCATTCCAGCCGGATGCGCGGGTCGGCGACGGCGCCGAAGAGGTCGGCCAGCAGGCTCCCCACGAGCACCAGCAGCGCCGATACCATCAGGATGCCCATCACCACCGGGTAGTCGCGGTAGCCGAGCGAGTCGAGAAACAGCCGCCCCATGCCGGGCCAGGTGAAGACCGTCTCGGTGACGAGCGCGCCGCCGAGCAGGGCCGGCAGCTCGAGCCCGGCCAGCGTGATCATGGGCAGGAGCGCATTGCGCAACACGTGATGCAGGATCACGCGCCGCTCCGGCAGTCCCTTGGCGCGGGCCGTCCGGACGAAGTCCTGGTCGATGACGTCGAGCATGGAAGAGCGCATGTAGCGGCTCCAGACCGCCACTTCGACGAGGGCCAGAACGAGGGCCGGCGCGATCAGGTGATGCAGGTAGTCGAGCACCGAGCCGTCGCCCACGACCGAGCGACTGCCGGCCGGCAGCCAGCCGAGCTTGACCGAGAACAGGTAGATGGTGACGAGGCCGAACCAGAAGGTCGGGATCGACAGGGCCACCATGGCGGCCGCGGTGGCCAGCGTATCGAAGACGGAATGCCGCCGCATGGCGGCCAGCACCCCGGCCGTCATCCCGGTCGCGACCGCGATGGTGATGGCCGTGATCATCAGTTCCAGGGTGGCGGGCAGCCGTGCCGCGATGACGGCCAGCACCGGCGCGGTGTCGCGGTAGGAATGCCCCCAGTCGCCCAGCAGGAGGCGGCTGGACCACTGCCAATATTGCACTGGTAGCGGCCGGTCGAGGCCCATCTGGTGAGCGATCTGCGCCATCTGCTCCTGGCTCATGCCGGGCACCAGGGCGAACTGCGCCAGGGGACCGCCGGGGGCCAGATGCAGCACCGCGAAGCCGATCATCGACACGATGACCAGCAGCACGAGGCTTTGGAGTGCGCGGCCGATCAGGAATCGCGCCATGGCGGCCCCTGCTTCCCCTCACCGGCGCTCAGCAGCCTCCCGTGGCGAAAGCGATGATCGATCTGGCGTTTCGTAACGAAATCCATGCCGCTCGGCATCGTGAGCGTCGGCAGGTTCGTGACGATCTGCTTCTTCATGCCCAGTACCAGGCGCTGGCGTTCCAGCAATTCTCCTGGGTGTTGATGTTGGGCACGAATCCTTCGAGCCCAGTCTTCACGCCCTGCACCATGGCGTATTGGAACAGGGGCAGGTAGGGCAGATCGCGGCGCGTCAGCTCCTGCAGCTTGAGGTAGGCGGCCTTGCGGGCGCTCCGGTCGACCGTGGACGCACCCTGCGCGATGAGCGCGTCGGCGTCGGGGTTCACGTATTGCGTGGTATTCTGGCCGCCGCCGCCCTTGGCCGCGGTGGCGCGGCTGGAGAAATAGTCGGTGGCGTCGGGGTCGGGACCGACCATGAAGTCGATGCCCACCATGGCGCTCTCGAATTTGGACAGCATCCAGTAGTCGCCCCACATGACGGCGGGCGGCAGGTTGGAGATGCTCATCTTGGCGCCGATCTCCATCCAGTTCTGCTGAAGGAGCTGCTGGGCCTGCTCGCGGACGTGGTTTCCGGCCGTGGTGGAGTTGGTGAATTCCAGCCGCACGCCGTCCTTGGCCCGCACGCCGTCCGGCCCGGGTTTCCAGCCCGCCGCGTCGAGCATGGCCCTGGCCTTGTCGGGGTCGTAACTCCCCTTCGGCAGATCGGGGTTGTAGGCCCAGGACTGCATGGGCAGGTAGGACTCGGTGGGCGTCGGCAGTCCGTAATAGATCTGCTCGATGATGCTCTTTTTGTCCATCGCGAGGTAGAGCGCCTCGCGCACTGCCCTGTCCTTGAAAACCGGCAGGCCGGTGTTCAGGGCGATGTTCTCGATCGTCGCCTTGGGGGCAGGCAGCACGGTCCGGCCGGCCAGGGCCTTGGCCTCGTCGTAATGGTCGGGCGTGATGCCCTGCAGGCCGATATAGTCGATGTCGCCGGTCTGGAACTGGGTGTAGAGAACCGTGAGGTCGGGGACGTATTTGATGACGAGCCGTTCGAGGTATGGCCCCGGGCCGTGGTAGCCCTCGTAGGCGCTGAGCGTGATGTGATCGCCCGGCACGCGCTCGACCCATTTGAACGGCCCGGTGCCGATCGGGTGCTGGGCAAAGGCCGGCTGGTTGATGTCCGCCTCGCCCGCGAGAATGTGCTTCGGCCCGAGCCACGTCCAGGACAGGATCGCCGGGTAGGGCGCGTAGGCGTGTTCCATGCGCCAGGTGATTTCGGTGGGGCTGACGACCGTGATGTCGCGCACGAGGTCGTGGCCGGCGCGGCGCCCCGAGAGGAACTTCGGATCCACCAGGAGATCGAGGTTGTACTTGACGTCCTCGGCCGTGAAGGGCGTGCCGTCGTGCCACTTCACGTCGGGGCGCAGCTTGATGCGCCAGTGCAGGCCATCGGCCGACACGCCGCCGTTCTCGAGCGTGGGGATCTCGGCCGCGAGATCGGGCAGGAAATTGCCTTCCGGGTCCGACCGCCACAGCGTGCCGAACAGGTTCATGTAGACCGCTTCGTCGACCTCGATGTGCAGCTTCAGGGGCTGGAACACCGTCGGTTCCTGGGACAGGCCGATCACGGCCTGACCCTTGGGCTTCGCGGGCGGTGTCGCGGCCCGCGCGGCCGACACCCGGAGCGCGTCCGGGCCGGCCCAGGCCAGGAGTCCGGCCGCGGCACCGAGCGCCAGCAATTGCCGCCGGCTCGGACCTTCTCCCGCAGTGCGGCCGGTCTCGTGATCGTCGCTCATGAGGCTCATGGGTCGCTCCTTCGGGTCGAGGCGTTCAGATGCCCGCGATGGGTCTCGGTCGGGAACCGTCGCTGAAGCGCGACAGGCGGAAGTGGTGCGGGTCGACGACGGGTGCGGCCCCGGTGGCGAGGTCGGCGGCGAGCCGGCCGGCTGCCGGGCCGATGCCGAAGCCATGACCCGAGAAGCCGGTCGCCACGACGAGACCGGGGATTGCATCGACGGTCGAGATGACCGGGACGGCGTCGGGAGTGACGTCGATCAGCCCGGCCCATTCCTGCACGACGCGGGCGCCAGCGAAGGACGGGAACAGTTCGGAGAGCGCCGCGAGAGCCTGCCGGTTGTATCTTCGGTCCGGCTCCGGGTCGAGCACGCGGCAGCGCTCGTAGGGCGACACCTGGTCGAGCGGCACGGAGCGCGCTTCCGTCCATTCCCTGACGAAGCGCCCGTCGGCGCGCAGCTTCAGGGCGCGCCAGTCGTCCGTGAAGGCCGGCAGGAACTCCTTGAAGAAACGAAAGCTGTCGGGCACCAGCGGCACTACGTTCACGTTGCCGTTGGCGATCGTGTAGCCGCCGTCGAGGCGCTTGCGATAAGCGCCCTTGGAACACCAGAAGGCCGCCTCCGGACCGTTCTCGATCGGTGCCGTCCGCATCACGCTGGAGCGCACCTTGAGCTGCGGCAGGGTGACGCCGACGTCCATCAGGAAGCGCCGGGACCAGGCGCCGCCCGCCAGCACTGCGGCATTGCAGCGGATGCGGCCGCGCTCCGTCACCACGGCGGCGACCCGCCCGCCCACGAGGTCGAGCCCGCGCACCGCACAATCCGTGAGCACGATGGCGCCTTGGCGCTGCGCCGCGGCCGCGATGGCGGGCGCCGCTTTCTGGGGTTCGGCCCGCCCGTCGGTGGCGCAATACATCGCGGCCTTCCAGCGCTTGGAGCCGTTCGGCACGTGGCGGTCGAGTTCCGCGCCCGAGACCATCCGCGCGTCGATCTGGTAGGGGCGGGCGTGCTCGAGCCAGGTCTCGTATTTCGCCACGTCCGCGTCGTCGTCGCAGCCCCACACGACGCCCGTGGTGCGGAAGCCCGTCTCACCCTCGACCGTCTCGTTCATGCGCTCCCACATCCGGAGGCTCTCGACGATGAGGGGAATTTCGCGCGGGTCGCGGCGGCCCTTGCGCACCCAGCCCCAGTTGCGGCTCGACTGTTCGCCCGCGACGTGGCCCTTCTCGCAGAGGGCCACCGACAGGCCGCGTCCGGCCAGCGCCAGGGCCGTTGCGGTGCCGATGATGCCGCCCCCGACCACGACGACCTCGACGGCTTCGGGAAGCTCCGGGTCGGAGCGGACGGGGTCGACCGGCGGGCCCATCTCAGTTCTCGCAATCGGTGAGGCGCAATCGGGTCACAGCCGCGGCTCCAGGGCCCAGTTGATCGGCACCTCGGCGATCGCCGCCGTGTTGGGCAGGTCGAGCACCAGGGCGACGATGCGGCCGACATCCTCGGGCTGGGTCAGCTCGGCCGGATCGCGGTCGGTCAGCGGGGCCGCCATGTCGGTGGCGACGAAGCCCGGGCAGACCGTTGTGGCCCGGATGCCGTCGGCCCAGCCGGCCTGCCGAATGGCGTGGGTGAGGCCGAGGGCCGCGAATTTACTGGTCGCGTAAAGGCCTGATCCCGCCGACGCGACCCGGAGACCCGATAGCGAGACGACGGTGACGACGCGTCCTCGGCCGCACTCCTTCAGGGCGGGCCAAGCTGCCTTCACGAGCCGGCGCGGCGCCTTCAGGTTGACCTCCAGGAGTGCGTCGAGTTCGTGGTCCTCGGCCTCGACCACCGTCTTGGATATCATCATGCCGGCATTGGCCACCACGGCGTCGATGCGGCCGAAGCGATGCATCGTGGCGTCGACCCAAGGCCGGGCGCCGTCAGGATCGCGCGCCTCATAGGGGTGAACCAGCGCCTCGGTCCCGGCGGGCGCCTCGGTCCCGTCCGCATCCCGCACGCCCAGGCTGAGATGCCAGCCTTCCCGGGCCAACGCTTCGGCGACGGCGCGCCCGATGCCGCGGTTGGCGCCCGACACCAGGGCGACGCGCGGGGCGGGGCTCACGGGCGCCATGGCCTAGACCGGCCCGGCGTCATTGCGCGTTCGGCACCACGCCGAGGTCATGGCTGCAGGGACCCCGTGGCGGGCTGCGCGACTGTCGCTCCTCGTCCCGGTCCGACATTGCGATCCTGGCACAACGCCACAGGAGCAAGAACGACAGATGGCTCGACCCTGTTTCAGCAGGACGATGCTAGTTGTCGACCGTCTCGGGCGTCAAGCCGCAATGGCGGGCGGCCATGCGGAAAGAATCCGCAGCCACGGTGCGGGCTCGTCTACATGGTGTGCAAGCGTGCCCGGGCGGCCGATCCGCGGCGGATCTCAACCCCGTCGCGGCGGCCCGGTCGGCCGGGGGGCTCGCTGGACGGGTCACGACCGGCGAAGGTCACGGTGGCCGTGATCGAGGCGTTGCGCGGGGTCAACTGATGGAGCGACGACATGCCGTGTCACATCCTCTCATCCTGCACGCCGAAGCGGAAGATCGAGGTGCTGCCGAACACCTGCCCCGGCCTCAGCGCGGTCGTGGGGAAGTCCGGGTGGTTCGGACTATCGGGGAAATGCTGGGTTTCCAGCGTGAAGGCGGCGTATTTGCCGTAGCGGCCGCCGGTGCCGGCGAACGAACCGTCGAAGAAGCCGCCGGTATAGATTTCCACGCCCGGCTCGGTGGTCAGGCACTCCAGCTTACGCCCGCTCTTGGGATCGTAGGCGCGGACGGCGAACTGCGGCTGCGCCGGGTCGCCGTGCTTGTTGAGGACCCAGTTCTGATCGTAGCCGTCGGCGATGGCGAGTTGCTCGTTCTTGTCGTGAATGCGCGCGCCGATCACGGTCGGCTTGCGGAAGTCGAAGGGTGTCCCGTCGACAGGAGCGAGCCGTCCGAGCGGGATCTGCGCCTGATCGAGCGGCGTATAGCGATCCGCGTCCACGGTGAGCACGTGGTCGAGGATGCCGCCAGGCGACCCGGCCCCCGCAAGGTTGAAATTCATGTGGCTCGAAGGGTTGAAGATCGTGTCTTTGTCGGTCACCGCCTCGTACCGGATCGCGAAGGCTCCGTCGTCGGATAGGGTATAGGTGACGGCGACCTTGAGGGTACCGGGATAGCCTTCCTCGCCGTCCGGGCTGATGTAGGTCAACCGCGCGCCGACGCTCCCGCCCGATGTGGCTTGCGGCTCGACGTGCCAGATCCGCTTGTCGAACCCTCTCACCCCGCCGTGGATCGTGTTCGGCGGGTCGGAGAGGGAGAGCTTGTAGGCGTGGCCGTCGAGGCTGAAGCGGCCCCTGGCGATCCAGTTGGCGTAACGCCCGAGGAGGGCACCGAAGTAGAGTTCGCCTTGGGCGGCCTTGGTCTCGTAGTCGCGCAACGTCGGAAAGCCGAGCACGATGTGCCCCGGACGGCCTTGCCGGTCCGGCACCGTCACGTCGGTGATGGCGCCGCCGTAGCTCATGAAGCTGACGCTCACGCCGCCGCTGGTCGCCATGGTGTAGCGGGTCACAAGCTTGCCGTCCGCCGCCGTGCCGAACGGCGCGCCCGTTAGCGTCGCTGCTGGGGCCGGCGCAGCCGACAGCATCAAAGCGAAGGACAGGACTGCGCCGATCCGCTGTTCGGCGTTCATGGTGGTCGTCTCCGCTCCGACGGTGTCATCTGAGCTGGCAGCGCCACAACGGCGGGCCGCCAGCCCTATCCGGCGTCATGCCGCTTGAGCCGTGACTGATCTCCCAATCGATCAGGTTCGGGTGCTCCCAGGCCGGCGCTATCGCGATGACGCTCGCCACCACGTCGTCGATTCGCTCGACGCGACGCACCTGCGTATTCTACGCAGGGGAGACGAAGCTGCCCGGGCTGTTCGGCGTTGCACGCCATTCCGGCGCGCGGTCCCGGCGCGCCTCGGCGAGTGCCTGGCGCACGCCCTGGACGTCATAGTCCTTGAGATAGCCGGGCGAACCGGGCTGTTGGCGCCACGAATCCTCGATCGTTCCCGCATCCACGGCATCGAAACCGATCTCGTCGACGAGGCGCATGACCGTGGCCTTCGCCTTCGGATCGTCGCCGGCGACCGCCAGCGCGATGCGGCCGGGGGCGCCGGCGGGCTTGCCTCCTTCGAGCAAATGCTGCGCGATGATCGAGTTGAACACCTTGACGACGGGGCGGCCGAGCCGCTGCTCGACCCAGCGGCTTTCGGTCTCGCCCGCTTCGATGCCGCCGAGGCGACCGTCGCGCTGTTGCGGATAGTAGTTGCTGGTGTCGATGACGATCAGATCGGCCGGCGCATCGGCGAACAGCCCCAACGGCAGATCCTCAACGGTCTTGAGCGGAACCGCCACGACCACCACGGCATTCCCGCGCGCCGCGTCTTCGACGGACGTGGGATGCGCGCCCGTTTCCCGGGCAAGATCCGCGAGCGACGCGGGACCGCGTGAGTTGGCCACCGCGACCTCATGCCCCGCGGCGCGGAACCGCCGCGTGAGCGCGCCGCCGATGTTGCCCGAGCCGATAATCCCGATCTTCATGATGATCATCCTCCGCTGGTGTCGCAACGGCACCGCACAGCCCTGTAGATAATCGCCCGCCGAGACACCATAAACATCGAACTCGGCACGGGTCTCGACACCGGGAGTTGGGAATGGACCGCCTGGCCAGCATGGTGGCCTTCGTGAAGGTCGTGGAGGCCGGCTCCTTCGCGGCGGCCGCGAACATTCTCGGGATGTCACCCCAGATGGCGGCCAAACACGTCACCTTCCTGGAAGGCCGGCTGGGCACGCGCCTCCTCAACCGCACCACGCGGCGCCAGAGCCTGACGGAGATCGGCAGAACCTATCTTGAGCGCTGCAAGCTGGTGCTGGCGGAGGCCGACTGGGCGGACTCCCTGGCCGACGAGGCCAAGGGGTCGCCGCGCGGACGCCTGCGGATCAATGCTCCGGTGTCCTTTGGGGCCAGCCTGACGCCGCTGGTGACCCGCTACCTGCGACGGCACCCGAACGTCGAGATCGACCTCGTGCTCAGCGACCGGTTCGTCGATCTGGTCGAGGAAGGGTTCGAGGCGGTGTTCCGGGTCGGCCCCCTGGCGGACTCCAGCCTCATGGCCCGCGAACTCTCGCCTTTTCGGCTCGTCGCCTGCGCGTCTCCCGGCTATCTGCGCGAGAGAGGAATTCCCCTGACCCCGACGGACCTCGAAACCCACGAGTGCCTGGGCTACACGCACTGGTCACGACCGGCGGTGTACGAGTGGCGGTTCGTCCAGAACGGCCGAGCCTCCGAGGTCCGCATCCGCAACCACCTGCAGATCAACGATGCCACGGCCCTCGTGGCCGCGGCCCTCGACGGCTTCGGCATCGTCCTCGTGGCCGAGGACCTCGTGCGCGGCAGGCTGAAGTCGGGGCAGCTCGTCAAGGTCCTGCCCGACTTCGAGACGCCATCCCGGCCGATGCACCTTCTCTTCCATCCCGACCGCCGGCAAACCGCGAAGCTGCGAAGCTTCATCGACGCGGCCGTCCGGGAGTTCGGCCCGCGGAAAGCCGGCACCGGCGGCGAGGCTGTGTGATAACGCTTTGCATGGGAGCCAGCGAAGACGGCCGCGGCGGCCTAATTTTCGAAACGGCTCGTGCTGTCCCGGTCACGCTCGTATCGTTTCGCGAGCGGAAACGGCGGTAACCAGGACTCACGACGGACGATCCAACTTTCGTAGCTTGGAATCAGTTGGTCATGAGCGTCTAGGGATCCCAGGTTCACTTCGATTTCGTCGCCAGACCGTGCAAAAATGGACGAACCACATCGGGGGCAGAAAAATCGTCCGGCGTAGTCGCATGTTTCTCCCTCGATCGTAACCGCATCTCGGTGGAAGATCGCGGAGGCGTGGAAAAGAGCACCATGATGCTTGCGGCAGTCGAGACAGTGGCAAAGTCCGACCCGGTAGGGGTCGCCCAACGCCACTAACTGGACGTTGCCGCACAAGCAACTGCCCGTGAATCGGTTCATGCTGAGTCTCCACGGCTGTAGTCTCACCCACGGCTCGGGGGCAGCCATTTGCGTGATGCGATCGGGCTCGTCCAGCAATCGCCACGCTGCGCCGCGGCATGGCCACGGGAGGCGAAACCTCCGTGACGACCTAAATTTCCACACCGCTCAGGAAAGTCTGCTTACCACACGTTCGGGAATGGTCTGTTGCAACCGTTCTCGCCGCCTCCATGCTGTTCGCCAGCAACCGTGCCACATGGATGGCGTCGCGCCCGCTGCCGTCCCGGATCTGGTGGCGGCAGGAGGTGCCGTCGGCCACGATGACGCATCCGGGGTCGGCTGCCCGGATGGCCGGCAGGAGGTCGAGTTCGGCCATGGCCAGGGACACGTCGTGCGTCTCGGCCCCGTAACCGAAGGCGCCGGCCATCCCGCAGCAGCCTGACTGGACCGTCTCGACGGCGACGCCGGGAATCAGCCGAAGGGCAGATTCCACGGCTCCCATGGTGCCGAAGGCTTTCTGGTGGCAGTGGCCGTGCAGCAGCACCCGCCCCGGCACAGGCGCCAGCGGTACCGTGAACCGCCCCGCCTCGGCCTCGCGGGTGATGAACTCCTCGAAGAGCAGCGCATGGGCGGCGGCGCGCTCGGCCTCCTCCCCGGGCAGCAGGGCCAGCGCCTCGTCCCGGAAGGTGAACAGGCAGCTCGGCTCGAGGCCGAGCACCGGCACGCCGCGCGCCAGGAACGGCTTCAGCGCCGCGAGGCTTCGCCTGAGTTCGGCCCGCGCGGCCTCGACGTCGCCCACCGCCAGGAACGTGCGGCCGCAGCACAGCGGACGGCGGGAGCCGTCGGCGGCGCGCGGGAAGTGGACCCGGTAGCCGCCCGCGACCAGCAGCGAGACGGCCGCCCGGAGGGTTTCGGGCTCGAAGGCGGCGTTGAACGTGTCGGCCCAGAGGATCACCTCGCGGCCGTCTTCCGGCCCGAGCGCGCCCGCGGTCGCGGCGAACCGGTCGCGGCGCCAGACCGGAAGCTGTCGGCGGGCACTCAGCCCGACCGCCCGCTCCATGAGCTTCCGCAGGAGCGGGGATCGGTTCGGCAGGTTGATGAGGCTGGCGAAGCGCCCCGCCGCGGCCGCGTAATGCGGCAGGCGCGAGACCAACCGGTCGCGCGGCGAGAGGCCGCGCGCGGCGGCCCGCGCGGCCTGCACCTCGATCTTCATGCGCGCCATGTCGACGCCGGTCGGGCATTCACGCCGGCATGCCTTGCACGATACGCAGAGCTTCATGGTTTCGGCCATGGCGTCCGATGCGAGCGCCTCCGCGCCGAGCTGGCCCGACAGGGCGAGGCGCAGGCTGTTGGCGCGTCCGCGCGTGACATGCGCCTCGTCGCGCGTGGCCCGGTAGGAGGGGCACATCACCCCGCCCTGGCTCTTGCGGCAGGCGCCGTTGTTGTTGCACATCTCGACGGCGCCTTGCAGCCCGCCGGCGCCGCCCGTGTAGGCCGACCAGTCGAGCCGCGGCCGGATGTCCTTGGCGCCGTAGCCGGGCGGATAGCGCAGCAGGTCCCGGTCGTCGAAGCGCGGCGCGCGTACGATCTTGCCGGGATTGAGGAGACCGGTCGGATCGAAGGCGTCCTTCACCTCCTCGAACGCGCGCACGAGCCGCGAACCGAACATGGCCTCGTGGAACTCGCTCCGCACGATGCCGTCGCCGTGCTCGCCCGAATGGGACCCCTTGTAGGAGCGCACGAGGGCGAAGGCCTCCTCGGCGATGGCCCGCATGGCCTTCACGTCCTTGTCGAGGCGAAGGTTGAGGACGGGGCGGACGTGGAGGCATCCTTCGGAGGCATGGGCGTACCAGGTGCCCCGCGTGCCGTGCTTCTCGAAGACGCGCGTCAGGCTGTCGGTATAATCGGCGAGATGCGCCAGCGGCACCGCGCAGTCCTCGACGAAGGACACGGGCTTGGCCTGGTCTTTCATCGACATCATGATGTTGAGGCCGGCGGTCCTGAGCTCGGTGATGGCGGCCTGCAGGGCTGGGTCGAGCACCGGAACGACCCCGCCCCAGCGCGCCCCGTCGCGGTCGAAACCGAGGCCGAGGTCGCCCAGGAGTTCGCCGAGCTGGGCGAGACGGCGCCGGTTCTCGGCCTCGTCCTCGGCGAACTCGACGATGAGCAGCGCCTCGGGCGCGCCCCGCACCACGGCCTCGAGCGTCGGACGGAACATGGCGATGTCGCGCGCGAGCCCGATCATGGTGCTGTCGACGAGCTCGATGGCGATAGGTTTCAGCGTCACCAGATGCTGGGCCGAGTCCATGGCGGCCCGGAAGGAACCGAAATGGCAGACGCCGACGGCGCGTCGGCCGAGGAGAGGCCAGAGCTTCAGTTCGATCGCGGTCGAATAGGCCAGCGTGCCTTCGGACCCGACCAGGAGGTGGGCCAGATTCACGCGGCCGCGCGCTGGATCGATGGCGTCGAGGTTGTAGCCGCCGACCCGCCGCTGGACCTTCGGGAAACGGTCCGCCACCTCCCCGGCCTCACGGGCACCGATCGCGATCAGGCGCTTGGCCAGGGCTCTCTGCCGCGGGTCGCCGATGTCGGACAGGTCGGCCGCCACCTCGCCGAAGCGCAGGGGCGTGCCGTCCGCCAGCACGGCGTCGATGGCCACGACATTGTCCCGCATGGTGCCGTAGCGCAGCGAGCGGCCACCGCAGGAGTTGTTGCCCGCCATGCCGCCGATCGTCGCGCGGGATGCCGTCGAGACATCGACCGGGAACCACAGGCCGTGGGGTTTCAGGGCGCGATTGAGGTCGTCGAGCACGATCCCGGGCTCGACCACGCAGCGGCGGTTCGCGACATCGAAGGATAGCAGGCGGCGAAGGTGCTTCGACCCGTCGATGACGAGGCCGCCGTTGATGGCCTGCCCGCATTGCGAGGTGCCGCCCCCGCGCGCCGTGACCGGCACCCGTTCGTGCCGGGCGACCGCGAGAGCCCGCAGCGCGTCCGCGGTGGTCTCCGGCACCACCACGCCTTCGGGCATCATCTGGTAGTGCGACGCGTCCGTCGCGTAGCGGCCCCGGTCGAAGGCGCCGAAAAGCACGTCGCCCCGCACCTCGGACCTCAGCCGACGTTCGAAGCCGGGCCGCACCGTGCTGATCATGCCGTGTCCTCCAGGCGGTCGGCTGCTCCTTCCGCCGCCCCGCAACCCGTTGCGGCGAGTCTATGTGGGCCCAATTTTGAATTCAATTCCGCTGCCCCGCGACCGGAGATCGCGCTCAACCGAAGAGCGGCGCCCGCTTCATCCCGTGCTCCCGTTATTCCGCCGCACCGTCCGCAGCCGACGGGGTCTCGAAGTATTCCAGCGATGCTTCGGCCTTGTTGCGCAGGTGCTTGAAGAGGACATCGCTCAACTCGCTGCCGGCGCGCCGGCGCAGCGCGTCCAGCATGGCCTCGTGTTCGCGCATGGCCTCCGCCCAGCGGTCGCGTCGCTTGGCGAAATTGGCCGTGTAGCGGACGCGCCGGATCCGATCAGCATAGCTCTTATAGGCCTGGGCCAGGGCCGTGTTGCCGGCCGCCTCGACGATCATCTCGTGGATCTGCTGGTTGCACCGAAAATAGGCCTGCATGTCGCGGCGCAGATAGTGGCCGTACATCGCGTGGTGCAGGTCTTCGATGGCCTGTACCCCGGTGTCCGCGATCAGCTCGCACGCCAGTCGCCCGGCTAAGGCTTCGAGGCCGCCCATGACGTCGAAGAGTTCGCGAAGCTCGCGCGCCTCGAGCTGCCGCACCCGCGCACCGCGATTGGGGAGGAGGTCGACCAGTCCTTCGGCGGCCAGCACCTTCAGGGCTTCGCGCAACGGCGTGCGGGATACGCCGAACAGCTCGCAAAGCCGCCGCTCCGGGATCCGGGCTCCGTCGGCCAGATGGCCTTCGACGATATGGTCGCGCAAACGGGCCAGGACATCGCCGTGCAGCGACGGGGCGCCGCGTCCGCCCTCGGAGGTGCGGGACGCCGCCGTCCCGTGGCTCGGCCCGGACAGGGGCGTTTCGGCCGGAGTGACGTCGGAGATGTGGGACAGGGATGCGGTCATCGCAGTGGGATAACCCGCCCGCCCGCGGCCGTCGATGCGCGAAATTGCACGCCAAGGCGCTTGCCAGCCGAAAAAATGAATGCATTATCTCGGGTCAGCGCGCGTCGTCGGTTGTCGACGTCATACGATCAGGAGGGCGCATGACGGGACATCGAGGCCGCCATTTCCTGCAGATTCCGGGCCCCAGCCCGGTGCCCGAGCGGGTGCTCAGGGCCATGGACATGCAGGTCATCGACCACCGAGGTCCGGACTTCGCCAAGCTCGGACGGGAGATCTTCGAGGGCTGCCGGACGATCTTCAAGACGGCCGCGCCGGTCATCGTCTTCCCCTCCTCGGGCACCGGCGCCTGGGAAGCCGCCATCGTCAACACGCTCTCGCCCGGCGACAAGGTGCTGATGGTCGAGACCGGCCATTTCGCGACGCTGTGGCGGCAGATGGCGGCGCGCTGGGGCGTGGAAGTCGACTTCATCCCCGGCGACTGGCGCCATGGCGTCGATCCCGCCGCGATCGAAGCCAAGCTCGCCGAGGATCGGGCGCACGGCATCAAGGCCGTGATGGTGGTCCATAACGAAACCTCGACCGGGGTGCTCAGCCGCGTCGCCGAGATCCGCCGGGCGATCGACCGCGCGAACCATCCTGCCCTTCTGCTGGTCGACACCATCTCGTCCCTGGGCTCGGCCGACTATCGGCACGACGAATGGGGCGTCGACGTCACGGTCAGCTGCTCGCAGAAGGGGCTGATGTTGCCGCCGGGGCTCGGCTTCAACGCCATCTCGGACAAGGCGCTCGCCGCCTCCCGCGAGAACCGACTGCCGCGCTCCTATTGGGACTGGGCCGAGATGCTGAAGCCCAATGCCAACGGCTTCTTCCCTTACACGCCCGCCACCACGCTGCTCTACGGGCTGCGCGAAGCCATTGTGATGCTGCTCGAAGAGGGGCTCGACGCGGTTTTCGAGCGTCACCAGCGGCTTGCGGCCGCGACGCGGGCGGCCGTGCGCGGCTGGGGGCTCGAGGTGCTCTGCCAGGAGCCGTCCGAATATTCCCCCGTGCTGACGGCCGTGCTGATGCCGCCCGGCCACGACGCCGACCGGTTCCGCAAGATCGTACTCGAGACCTATGACATGTCGCTCGGCGCCGGGCTGAGCAAGCTCGCCGGTAAGGTGTTCCGCATCGGCCATCTCGGAGAATGCAACGGCCTCACGCTCATGGCGGCGCTGACGGGCGTCGAGATGGGGCTGTCGGTCGCCGGCGTGCCGCATCGGGCCGGCGGCATCTCGGCCGCCATGGCGGTGCTGGACGGGCGCGACGACAGCAACGCGACGCCGCTGCTCAAAGCCGCCGCGGGCTGAGCGCGCACCCGTGCCCGCGCCGTCCAACACGAGACAGGCCGGCCCCGTCGAGGACGGTCCCGTCGTGGGCCTGTCGTCCCGGCTGGCTTCGGCGCACGCTGGCGGGGCACGCCTGACTGCCGGCGATGCCGTCGACCTGACGCCGGCCGAAGCCTACGAGGTCCAGGCCACCGTAGCACGGGGGCTCGGCCGCAGGATCGGCTGGAAGGTCGGGCGAAAGTCGCCCGCGGGTCCCTTCAGCTACGCGCCGCTCTTCGACGACCGCATGCACGCTTCGGGGGTCGCTCTGGCCCGTGACGCCTTCCAGCCCTGGATGATCGAAGCGGAACTGATGGTGCGGTTCCGCCGGGGCCTGCCCGCGACCGGCGCCCCCCATGGCCAGGACCGCGTGAGGGACGCGATCGGCGAGGTCATGGCGGCCCTCGAGGTGATCGACAGCCGCTTCGCGGCTTGGCCCGATGTGGCACCGCCGCTGCTCGTGGCCGACCTCCTGTCCCATGGGACCATGGTGTTCGGCTCGGGCACTACGGTGCCGGCCGGTGCGAGCTTCGAGACCGCGCCGGTGCGTCTCACGATCGACGGCAAGGCGATGGTCGACCAGCGCGGCGGCAACCCGGCGGGAAACCTCATCGACCTCGTCACCCTGCTGGTCGACCGCCTCGCCGAGAGCGGAACCCCCATCCGGGAGGGTGATCTGGTCACGACCGGGTCCTTCACCGGCATGCGGGTGCTGCCGCCGGGAGGGCGGGCGGAAGCCACGTTCGAAGGGATCGGCAGCGTAGCGCTCACGCGCTCGGCTTGACGGAAAACCCGTGCGGGTCTGCTACCGCCCGGGACGATATTGCGAATTTGCCGGGACCAAGCCGCACAGGCGGGCTCCCGGGGCGGGCACGGCACGAAACAAACAAAAGCCGGATCGCCGTCAGCAACATTGGGAGGATGGACCATGCGATTCAGGTTGAAGGCCACACACTTCGTCTTGGGAATGGTCTGTGTGATGTATTTCATCACCTATGTGGACCGCGTCAACATCGGCACCGCGGCTTCGGACATCCAGAAAGAGCTCGGCCTCAGCAACACCCAGCTCGGGTTCGCGTTTTCGGCCTTCGCCTATCCCTACCTGCTGTTCCAGGTCGCCGGCGGCTGGGTCGGGGACCGGTTCGGGCCGCGCAAGACTCTGTTCCTCTGCGGCCTCATCTGGGCCGCGGCGACGATCGTGACCGGCTTCATCACCGGCCTGCTCACGCTGGTCCTGGCCCGAATGCTGCTCGGCTTCGGTGAAGGCGCCACCTTCCCGACCGCCACCCGCGCCATGCAGGACTGGACCCCGGCAGGCAAGCGGGGCTTCGCGCAGGGGCTGACCCATTCGTTCTCGCGACTCGGCAACGCCGCGACGCCCCCGCTCATCGCGGCCCTCATGGTCACCGTGACCTGGCGCGGCTCCTTCATTCTGCTCGGCCTCATCAGCCTCGTGTGGGTCGTGGTCTGGGTCATCTACTTCCGCAACAACCCCAAGGATCATCCGTCCATTACGGAGGCCGAGCTGCAGACGCTGCCGGTCCGCCGGACGATCGCCGCCGTCAAGAGGCCGGTGCCGTGGGGGCCGTTGCTGCGGCGCATGTGGCCCGTGACCATGACGTATTTCTGCTACGGCTGGTGCCTGTGGCTCTACCTCAACTGGCTGCCTTTGTTCTTCAAGAACAGCTACAACATGGACATCAAGAAGTCGGCGATCTTTGCATCGGGCGTGTTCTTCGCCGGCGTGATCGGCGACAGCCTGGGCGGTATCATATCGGACGGGATCCTGGCCCGCACCGGAAACGTCAGGGTCGCCCGCCTCAGCGTCTGCGTGGCCGGCTTCGTGGGCGCCTTTCTGTCGCTGCTGCCGATCCTGTTCTACCGCGACCTGACCGTGGCGGCCCTGTGCCTGTCGGGCGGCTTCTTCTTCTCGGAGCTCGTCATCGGCCCGATCTGGTCCGTCCCGATGGACATCGCGCCGCAATATTCGGGCACGGCCGCAGGCCTCATGAACAGCGGCTCGGCCCTCGCGGCGATCGTGTCGCCGCTCCTCGCAGGCTACCTGATCGACGTCACGGGCAACTGGTATCTTCCCTTCCTGCTCACCATGGTGCTGCTCGCGATCGGCGCCGCCTCGGCCTTCCTGATGCATCCCGAACAGCCGTTCGAGGAGAGCCCGGAGGTCACCGGTCTCCGCGCCGCGAGCGCTGCGGGTTAGCGGAACCACAAGGATGGTCCGCCGGACCAGGACGTCGATCCGGGTCCGTCGGGGACCACACGGGCCGGATCGCCGCACCAGTCCATGGCTGTCTCCGCACCGCGAAACTGGCGTCGGCACATCGACACGGGCGCACCATCGGCGGGTATGGAGTACGGCCGCGACAAAGGAAGGCCGGTCATCGGCCGAGTTTGAGGGAGGATGAAGGTGTCTTCGACCAGCAGCTTAGCGCGAATCTTATTGGCAGGCGTCGCGGTTCTCTCGTCCGGAGTTGCCTTCGCGGGCGGACCCTATACCTTCGTGACCGGGCGCCGGGATCCGAGGATCATCGTGATCGACATCGCCAAGGCGATCGATCCGGCCAACAATGGAACGCAAAAGGCGATCGTCAGCCGTGTCCGGATCTCACCCGACGTGCCGGCCATCGAGCCATCGCGCATCGACGCGAAATACATCGGTGTCACGCGCGTGCCGGCCGACGCACTTCCCAACAACATCATCATGGGACCGGGCGGCAAGGCTTACGTCTCGGATCACGCCGGAGTTTCGAGGCCGGTGGACGTCGAATCGGGCATGCCCCACGGTTATCCAGGAGCCCTGACCATCCTGGACGTGAAGAAGGCGCTCGACCCGGCGAACAACAACACCACCAACGCCATCGATGCGATCGTCCCTTCCGGAGGCTACGGCCCGGCCGGCCTCGTCGTCACGCCGGACAACAAATACGCGCTGATCGCCAATTCGGAGGGCGCCGGAAACGAGGATGGGGCCAATGAAATCGGCATCGTCAACCTCCAATCCAAGGCACTGGAGCGCGTGATCTATCTGGCCAGGGGAACCGGCGGCCACCAGGCCCAGACTCCGGGCCATTCCTGCCCCGAGATCTACCTCAATCCCGCGCTGGTGCCTCACATTTCCCCGGACCCGAACTGGGGATGCTTCTCCGATCCGAACGGTATCGCCTACACGCCGCGGCGGGGCGGCTACATCTTCTCCGCCAACGAGGGGACGCACGACGTTTCAGTCATCGATGTTCAGAAGGCCGTGGTCGGCGCACCCGACTGGGAAACGTTCCGGATTCCGGTCGAACGCGGGCCCTGGGCCATCACGGCCAGTCCCGATGGCGGTCTCGTGGCGCTCACGGATCGCGACGACGACGAAACCGACCAGGCGGGCCGCTACATCTCGCTGATCGATGTCGACAAGGCGATCGCCAAGTCCCCCGATGCGGAAATCCGGCGCGTGCTCGTCGGAACCGACGACGCGCAGGGCGAGAGTCATCCGTTCAGCCTCGCGTTCACGCCGGATGGTTCGCGGATTCTGGTCGCCAACGATCTCGCGGCCAATCTCTCGGTCGTCGACGTCAAGCAAGCGGTCGCGGGCGACAAGCAGCCGGAGATCGCCCGCATTTCCTTGCCGCTGCCGCAAGGATCGGGCAACCGGCCCCGTCCGCGAGCCGTCGCCGCAACGCCGGACGGGCGCTACGCCGTCGTCGGGGGCGGGGAGCCCAACATCAAGGCCGGCGGTACGGTGTGGGTCGTGGATCTGCAACAGAACAAGGTGGTCGGGACCGTGACCGGGGTCGGCAACGAACCCTATCTGATGGCGATCACCGACCAGCCGTAATGCGGCACGATGAGGGAAGGCGGCGATCGGCCGACCGCCGCGGCGCCGGTGCACGTCGGGCAAACTACCACTTCCGGAGGCTTCATGAGCGACGATATTCCGAACGAGTCCACGGCCGAGTCAGGGGCTTCGGCGCTTCCGCTCGCGGGCATGCGGGTGCTCGACGTCAGCCAGGTGATGGCGGGACCGTTCTGCTGCATGCTGCTCGGGGATCTCGGCGCCGACGTCGTGAAGATCGAACCGCCCGGCACCGGTGATCAGACGCGGGGCGCGATGAGCTTCCGCCTGAAGGGCGCCGACAGCCTGGGCTTCATCAACATGAACCGGAACAAGCGAAGCGTCGCCCTCGACCTCAAGACGGAGCCCGGGCGCCGGGCCTTCTACAAGCTCGTGGAAACGGCCGACGTCCTGGTCGAGAACTACCGACCGGGGGCCGTCAAACGCCTCGGCATCGACTACGACACCTTGAAGGAGATCAATCCCCGGCTGATCTACGCCAGCATCTCGGGCTTCGGCCAGACGGGGCCGTGGTCGCAGCGCCCGGGCTTCGACCTGATTGCCCAGGCCATGGGCGGCGTGATGAGCATCACCGGTCATCCGGGAGAGCCGCCCGCGAAATCGGGCGTCCCGGTGGCCGATATCGGCTGCTCGCTCTTTGCCGTCTACGCGATCCTGAGCGCCTATATCGGCCGGCAGCAGACGGGCCTGGGTCAGCACATCGACGCCTCGCTGTTCGAAGCCGCGCTCGCCTTCGCGGTCTGGGACATCTCCGAATATCTCGGCACCGGCAAGGTTCCGGGCCGCATCGGGACCGCCAACCGCATGAGCGCTCCCTACCAGGCCGTGAGGTCCCAGGACGGCTGGTTCGTCATGGGGGCCAATAACGATCGACTGTGGCGTCAGCTCTGCCAGGTGATGGCCCGGCCGGACTTGCTCGACGACCCACGCTACGCCAGCATCGCGGCCCGGCTCGCCAACCGGGAGGCGCTTATCGCCGACCTCGAAACGACCTTCGTGGGCAAGCCGTCGAAGGAATGGGTCGAGATGCTGCTCGCCGTGGGCATCCCGGCCGGTCCGATCTACGATTACGCCCAGGCGCTCGACAATCCGCACGCCGCCCACCGCGGGGTGCTGATGGACATCGAACATCCCGTCGAGGGCACGGTGCGGTCGATGGGCTTTCCGGTGAAGCTCGGCGGCACGCCGCAGCAGGTTCGCCGCCCGCCGCCGCTCCTCGGCCAACACACGCGCGAGATCCTGTCCGAACTCGATCTCAGCATTGAGGATCGGGATGCTTTGCTCGCCGGCGGGGCGGCGTCTTGAGCGCGGGCGAGGTCCGCCTCTCGGTCACGGGCGGGATCGCCACGATCGTCTTCGACCGTCCGGGCGCCCGCAACGCCATGACCTGGGCAATGTACCGGCAGTTCGAGGACGCCTGCGCGACCATCGCGGGCGATGCCAACCTGCGCGTCGCCGTGCTACGGGGTGCCGGCGGCACCTTCATTTCCGGGACCGATATCGCGCAGTTCTCGGCTTTCGAGGGAAGCCAGGCGGGGCTCGACTACGAGATCCGCATCGATGCCGTCATGGAGGCGCTCGAACGCCTGCCCGTGCCGACTTTGGCGGTCGTCGAGGGAGCCGCCATGGGGGGTGGCCTGGCGGTCGCGGCGGCCTGCGACCTGCGCATCGCGTCGCCCGACGCGCGCTTCGGAGTCCCCATCGCCAGGACGGTCGGCAATTGCCTGTCGATCGCCAACGTGGCCCGGCTGGTCGCAGCCTTCGGGACGCCGCGGGCGAAGCGCCTCCTGCTGCTCGCCGACGTGATCCGCGCCGACGAGGCCCTCGCCTGCGGTTTCGTGCAGGAGGTCGTGCCTTCGGCAGAACTGGACAGCAGGGCCGCCGACCTCTGCGCCCGCCTCCTCTCCCATGCGCCCATCACGATGCGGTCCGCCAAGGAAGCGATCCGCCGGCTCGTCACCGCGGCCTTGCCGCGGGACGAGGATCTCATCGCGGCGGCCTACGGCAGCCGGGACTTCAAGGAGGGCATCTCGGCCTTCACGGCCAAGCGCCAGCCGAAGTGGGAAGGCCGGTGACGCTGACTGGAGTCACGGCGAGGCCGCGGGCGCGCCCGAAGGGGTCTCCTTCATCAAGGTCTCGAGGTAGGGCGCCCAGACCTTAGCCTGCGTCAACGTCTGGTGGCCGATGGTGTCCGGTCCTTCCGGCACGATCACGAACCTGCCGTTGACGACGCGCGGCATGACGCGCGCCATGGCGCCCAACTGGGCAGGGTTGAGCAGATCGTCGGCGAAATTCACGGCGAAGACGCGGGCGACGATCTTGTCGAGGGCCGGTTCCGGATCGTAGTCCGAGACGGCGCGAAACCAGTACAGGTAGTCGTTGGCGTCGACGGTCGCGCGAGCGTCGGCGACGAGCTTGTCGAAATAGGCGCCCGCGGCCTGTTGCGTCTTGCCTGCTGCTTCGAGGACGCGGGGCGAGCCCGTCATGATGTTGAAGAGCGGCAACGCGGTTTGGAAGTGCGTCGGCTGCTTCTGGTACTCGCCGTTCTGCCAGTCGGGATCGTTGACGATGCTCTGGATGATGAGATCGCGCCAGAGATAGTTGCGTCCGGTGACGGCCACGGGCTGGCTCGCGACCGGCATGATGGCGTCCATCATGGCCGGATACCGCTCGCCCCAGAGCCAGGCGTGCATGCCGCCCATCGACGTGCCGAGCACCAGGCGGAGATGGTCGACATGCAGCCCGTCGGCAACGAGCGCATGCTGGGCTTCGACGAGGTCGATGTAGCCGTAATGCGGAAACCGTGCGTGTAGACCGTCGCTCGGCTTGCTCGACCCCCCGCGGCCGATGCCGTCCGGCATGATGACGAAGAACTTCTCGGCGTCGAGCGGCTGGCCCGGTCCGAACAGCACGTTGGCGATGGACGGCGCCAGGAAGTTGCGGCCGGTGCCGGTCGTGCCATGCAGGGCCAGCACGGCATTCGTCACATGACCGCCGGCATCGGTCTTCGGCGTCCCCAGGGTCGTATAGTGCAGCGTCATGGCGGGCAGCGTTTCGCCCGATTGGAACCGGAAATCGTGCGTCACGTAATCGCCCTCCCGCGGGGTCAGCTTCGGGGCGGACGCCGCGGTCGGCGCAGGTGGGTCGAAACCGGCGGCCGCGAAGGCCGGAGCCATCCGGGGCGATGTGAGAAAGGCGATCATGGCGCGCGCGGCATCGGGTTTCGGAGACCGGGCCACGACACCGGCCGAATAGGTCGTGAGCAGTTGCAAGGCGTCGGGCAGCGGGCCGACGAGGTCGGTGCCGGCGACGGGCTTGATCTCGCTGATCTGTCCGGCCGCGATGGCGATCTCCCCGCGTGCCAGGGCCTCCATGGCGGCCGTGCCGTCGGGGAACAGCCTGATGCGCGGCTTCAGGGTCTCGTCGAGGCCCATCTGTTTCAGGAGCTTCGCGAAATAGAGGCCGGTCGTGGCCCCGGACGCCGGGTCGGCGAGGCCGATCGAGGGCGCGGCCAGCAAGGTCGCGCGGATGTCCGCCTCGGTGGCGATGGCGGGCTTCGCGGTCCCGCTGCGCACGGCAACTCCGAGCCGGACGACGCCGAGCCCCGTGCGACCCTGCTGGGCCACTAGGCCCTGTTGCACGAGTTCATCGAGCCGCGCAGGTGGCAGCACGACGATGTCGGCGGGTTCGCCGGCCGTGATTTTGTCGCGGACGACGCCGGCGGTCCCGAAACTCGATAGGATGCGGTCGCCCGTCGCGGCGGGCGCGATCGCCTGAGCGGCGTCGAGCGGCGCCTTGACGGCCGCGGCAGAGACGATGACGATGTCCGCCGCACAGGCGAGGTTGACGGCCCCCGCCAGCAACGCAATCGACATTAGCAAGCGACGCATGGTGCTGCCCTCCCTCTAAGCTTCGGTTGTAGACCCGTCCCGCGCGGCCGCCATCCACCGCCGCGCGGGATCGGCTTTGGCCTACGACGCCGGCGCGTAGACGTGGATCGTGCCATCCCCGCCGCCGGCCGCACCGACCGGCACGTAGACGTGGCCGGTGGCTTCGCTCGACGTCACGGAATGCGGGTTGCCGCCCTTCAGCGGGATCGTCTGCACGAGTTTGTTGGTGGTCGCATCGATGACGCCGAGCGCCGGGCCGCCCGGGTTGTCGCGCGACCCCGTGTAATACTGGTTGTTCTTGGCATTGTAGTTCACCATGTCGGCGCCCCCGATGCCCGGGACCGTGGCGGCGACCGCGCCCGTCTTGGCGTTCATGATCACCGTGACGGCCGGCATGTCGTCCTTGCCGTTCGCGTTGCAGCCCAGCACGAAGTTGTCGCCGGGGCCGAAAGCCAGGCCCGCCGGGTGGCAATTGTCGACCGGCAGCATCTTCACGAGTTTCCCCGCCTTGGGGTCGATCACGGCCACGCCGCCCTTCTTGGGATCCTTGCCGATCTGTGGGATCGACATGTAGAACATTCCGTCGGCCGGGTTATAGGCCGGCTGCTCGGCGCCGTCGCCCGCATCCGGGAACTCCACCTTGCCGATGATCGCGTGATCGGGCTTGGTCGACACGACGGTGGCAAAGGGCGGATCTTCGGCGTTGTTGACGCCGATAAAGACGCCATCCTTCGGATCATAGGCCATTTCGTCGACCCGCGTCTTACCGCCGGTGCTCATCGTCGCAGTCACTTTCTGCGTCGTCGGATCGATCACCTTGATGGTGCTGTCGCCATCGCCCGCCCAGATCTCCTTGCCGGTGAACAGAACCCCGTCGGGACCTGAGGTATCGTTGTCGGGCTTGCCGTCCTTCATCTTGACCCCCACGAAGGCGCCGACCCGGCCCATGAACTTGTCGGCCTTCGTGTCGAACATGTCGATCGCCTTGTTGCTGCGGTCGGCGAAGTAGTAGATCCCGGTAGCCGGATCGATGTAGCTGATGTCGAAATTGGTCAACTTCTGCCCCGGAACGTCGATCGTTCCGATCTGCTTCAGTTCCGCCGCCCGGGCCGAGCCGGCCAGCACGGTAGCGGCCGTCAAGGCCAAGGCGAGTCTGGTGCGGTGTTGCATGATGTTCCTCCAGCGGTGATGGATCGGGCGGTCGTCCTGCCGCCTTCCGGTGTCGAGCGCCCTCGCCCCCGCTACGAACGGCGGTGGCTGCGGTCGCTCAGTGGATCGGCCGCGAAGCCGATAGGGGCGGGGGTGAAGCCGACGACGTCGGGCTTCAACTCCTCGAGTGGCTTGTTGCGCGGCTCTATACCCAAGATCAACACGGCCAGGATCTGCACGATCAGAAGGCCGATCATCAGGTCGAGCACGCCCGATATGCCATAGCTCTGGAACAGCGACACCACCAGGAACGGCGTCACGATCGTGGCACCGCGTCCGAAGGTGTTGCAAATGCCCGAGGCCCTGAGCCGGATCTCGGTCGGGAACAGTTCCGGGATATAGATGCCGAACAGGAGCGCCACGAGCACGTAGATCGGGATCGTCAGGGCGAAGCCGACGATCGGCAGAAGCACCGGGTCGGTGACCGACGGGTAGACGAAGCCGAGCAGGATCGTCAGGGCCGAGGCCACGACGATCGTCGGCTTGCGGCCCCAGCGATCGGCCGTGAGCGCCCCGACGGCGGCGCCCACCGGCGCGCCGAGCCCCATCAGCAGCGAATAGCCGAAGGACGTCGCGATGCTGAGCCCCTGCTTGATGAAGAAGGTCGGCAGCCAAGTCACGAAACCATAGAGCAGCGTATTGATGACGATGAGGCAGATGCAGCCCAGGATCATGCGGGACAGCAGCGGCGGGGTAAACAGCGCGCCGAACGTCAGGGCTGGGCCTCGGGGCCCGACCGCGACCGGCGGCGGCAGCGGTGCGCCGCCGGCGCTCTCGGCCTCGATCTCGACGAGCAGCGCCTCCGCCTCGGCGTCGCGCCCGACCGACTCGAGCCATCGCGGCGATTCCGGCAGGCGCTTGCGGAGGTACCAGACCACGAGGGCGCCAGCGCCGCCGAGCACGAACATGATGCGCCAGCCGAAGAGCGGAATGACGAGCCAGCCCACGAGCGAGGCTGCCGGCAGACCGGTGACGACGAAAACCGCCATCAGCCCCAGCCACCGCCCGCGCGATGCCGCGGGCACGAATTCCGTGAGCGTGGAATAGCCCACGACGTTCTCGGCCCCGAGCCCGATGCCGATGACGAAGCGAAGGCCGATCAGCACCGCCATGTTGGGCGCGAAGGCGGCGGCGATCGAGGCCAGCCCGAACAGGAGGAGATTGGCCTGGTAGGTGAACCGCCGGCCGTAGCGGTCGCCCAGGAACCCGGTCAGCAACGAGCCCAGCATCATGCCGACGAAAGTCGCCGACACGAACATGGCATTTTGGCCGAGTGTCGAGAACCCGCTCTTCAGGGTGGTGCCCAGCACCGTCCCCGCCACGTAGATGTCGAAACCGTCGAAGAACATGCCGATTCCCACCAGCCACATGACGCGGCGGTGGAACGGGCTGATCGGCAGCCGGTCGAGACGGCCCCCGGCATTGACCATGGACGGCATGGCATATCCCTCCCCCCAAGCGCATGCCGGGCGCGTCCCGGCATGCGGCATTCCATCACCGTGCGAGGCGACCGGCCGAACTCCCGTCTGTCGCGGGATGTTGCCGGCCCTACCCGATCAGGGTCCCCGGAGACGACTGCTCCATCCCGACACGCCGTCGCTCCATCGAGCGCCACGCGTTCCGAGGCGATCGTTGCCGTGGATCCTCAGTTCAGGCGGCGCTGCGACGCCGTATCGGCGTACCAGTCGAAAGGTTTGTCGTCGGTCGCCACCATGACGCTCTTCACGTCGAAGTGATCGTTGAAGCTTTCGAGCCCGAATTCCCGTCCGAGGCCGCTATCGCCCACCCCGCCCCAGGGTGACGCCGGATCGAGCCGGTGGTGGTCGTTGACCCAGACGATGCCGGCCTTGACGCCCGCCGCGACGCGATGAGCCCGGCCGACGTCGCGCGTGCGCACGGCGGCCGCCAAGCCGAAAGGCGAGTCGTTGGCGAGCCGCAGGGCGTCGGCTTCGTCCTTGAAGGGAGTCACTACCGTGAAAGGCCCGAAGACCTCTTCCTGAAAGATGCGCATGTCGGAGCGGACGTCGGCAAAGACGGTCGGCTCGACGAAATAGCCGCCCTCGAAACCCGGCACGCGAGCGGCGTTGCCCCCGCTGGCGAGACGCGCGCCCTCGTCCCGGCCGAGGCCGGCATAGCCGAGAACGCGGTCGCGCTGCTTCGACGAGATCACCGGCCCGAGCTGGGTCGCCGGATCGAAGGGGTCGCCGACGCGCAGCGTTTTCGCCTTGGCGGCGAGCTTTTCGACGAAGGCATCGTAGATCGTTTCCTGCACGAGGTGACGGCTCGCGCACACACAGGTCTGGCCCGCCCCGATGAAGGCCCCGAAAGCGGCGTAGTTCACGGCCTGGTCGAGATCGAAGTCGTCGAACACCATTACGGGCGTCTTGCCGCCGAGTTCCATGGTCTGATGAGCGAAGACCCGCGCGGCGGCGCTGCCGGCGATGCGTCCGGCTTCCGTGCCGCCCGTCAGCACCAGCTTGTTGATGCCCGGATGCTCGGCCATGAAGCGGCCCGTGGTCGGCCCGAGGCCCAGCACCACGTTGAACACACCATCGGGCAGGCCCGCCTCCGTGAAAATGTGGGCCAGCTTGAGCGTGGTCAGGGGCGTGTATTCCGAAGGTTTGACGACGGTGGTGCAGCCTGAGGCCAGCACGGCCGCGAGCGACTTGCACATGATCATCAGCGGATGGTTGAAGGGCGTGCAATTGGCCACCACTCCGATGGGCCGGCGCAGCGTGTAGTTGAGATAGGCACCCTCGACCGGGATGACGTCGTCGCGCCGCGCCAAGGCGAGGCCGGCGAAGTAGCGGAAGAAGTCGGGCAGGCGCCCGAGTTGGGCGCGGGTCTCGTTCACGGGCCGGCCGTTGTTCAACGTCTCCAGCCGATAGAGCGTGTCGAGGTTGGCCTCGAAAGCATCGGCCAGGCGGTTCACCAGCCGGGCGCGAGCCCGGACATCCATGCCGCCCCAGGCGCGTCCCTCGAAAGCCCCGCGGGCGCTCTTCATCGCCCGGTCCACGTCGGCGGCGGTCGAGTTCGGGATCCTGGCGATCACGACGCCCGTGGCCGGATTGCGGACCTCGATGGCCTCGCCCGTGCCGGCCTCGACCTCGACGCCGTCGATGAAATTGCCGTGTTCCTCGACCTTGCCGGTCGGCCTCTCGAAGGCGTTCACGCGTCGCTCCCTCAATTGACCACGACGGCGCGCGACAGCGCCGATAAGATGCGCTTCTCCGCCCGGGCGATGTGGTCGCGGACGAGGCGGGCCGCCGTGCGCCCGTCGCGCTCCTGGACGGCGTCGATGATGGCGCAGTGCTCGTCGACGAGCTGGGCCGGGTCGCGGCCCCGGATGCTGTTCAAGCTGACCCGCGTCAGCCGATCGGATTGCTCGATCAGCTCACGCGCCGCCCGCGCCATGCGCCGGTTGCCGCCCGCCATCGTCAGAGCCGTGTGGAACAGGCGATTATAGGTCGTGAACCCGTCGTCTTGCCCACCGGCCGCGAAGACCCGAAAGCCGTCGAGCTCTTCCAGAGCCGTTCCGGTGCCCCGCTCGCAAGCCTCGACCGCGCAGGCCGGCTCCAGCACCAGACGGAAGCGCAGGAGGTCGCGCGCGTCCGAGACCGAGACGGCGTTCACGCGGTAGCCCTGGCGCGGCAGCACCGTGACCAGCCGCTCCTGTTCGAGCCGCAGCAGCGCCTCGCGGACCGGTTGCCGGCTGACGTCGAAGCGCACCGCCAATTCCTGCTCGCGCATGTCCTCGCCTGGTGCCAGTCGGCAGGCCAGGATCTCGGACCTGATCGCCTCGTAGACGCCGTCGCGCAATAGAACGTTCGTGTTTTTCATGCTGTCGGAAACTGGCACTCCTGAAATATCACGTCAATGGTGTCTTGCTTGTTCCCGCTCGCCTATTCCGGTCCTACTGTGCGGCGGAACGACGGCGCTGGACGATCAGAGGGCAGGATGAGCGAGTCTTTCGTGAACGGTTGCGTGGCGGTCTCGATCAGCGGCGAGGGACCGCCGTTGTGGCTGTTCCATTCCCTGCTGGCAGACCGCAACAGTTTCGCGCCGGTGCTGGGCGCGTTCGCCGAGCGTTTCACGGTCCACCTGCCGGAACTTCCCGGCTTCGGAGCCTCGGCCGCGGTATCAGGCGGCCTCGTGGCCGTGGCGGACCGCATGGCTGCGGCGCTCCGCGAGCGCGGTGGCGAGGCCCCGATCGTGCTCGGCAATGGGTACGGCGGCTTCGTGGCGCTGCAGATGGCCATCCGGCACCCGGGGCTCGCGCGTCGCCTGGTGCTGGCCGATTGCGGCGCCTGCTTCTCCGAGCCTGGACGGCAGGCCTTCCGGGCCATGGCGGCGGGCGTGCAGGCCGGCGGTGCCGCCAAGATCAGCGAGGCGGCCATGCGACGTCTCTTCGCGCCCGAGTTCCAGGCCGAGCACCCGGATCTCATCGCCGAGCGGCGCGCGGCCTTCTTGGCCACCGATCCGGCCGTCCTGATCGAGGCTTGCCATGACTTGGCAGCACTCGACCTCAGGGGCGATGCGTCAGGGGTCGCGATCCCGGTGCTGGTGCTGGTCGGCGAGCGCGATGAGGCGACCCCGCCGCTCATGTCGCGCGAACTCGCCGCCTTGCTGCCCGATGCCAGGCTCACCATCCTCGACGGATGCGCCCATGTGCCCCAACTCCAGGACCCCGGGCGCTTCCTGGCGGCGGTCCGTCCGTTCCTCGCGGAGGCCTGAATCGGGAGCGGGCGGCGTAGAGATGGCCGCGGCCGTCGCGTCAGGTGGGCCGGTCCTGGTTCCACCGCGGGTGGTCGCGGAGGTGCTAAACGGTCTTGAGGTGCGGCCCGATGTCCGTGCCTTGAGCTCCGTAGCAGGGCGGCAGATATCGTGGTCTTTCTTTGCTCGTCGGAGAGTGCTAGTCAGACCTCCTAACAGAAAAGGGATAATATGCTTAGTTTCACGCTGGTTGGCAGAATGTTAAGCCTGGGCTTCCTGTTTTGTGGTGCGGCCCAGGCTGCTGATACCATGCATGTTCGCGGAACCGTTGCCGCTGTGAATGGCTCCAAGATCATGATCAGGACAAATGACGGCAAAGACGTTTCATTGGTCCTCGGCGATGGCTGGAAGATAGCGGGCGTGACCAAGGCATCGATGGCCGACATAAAACAGGGCACTTTCATCGGCACTGCGAACATGGTCGGCTCGGATGGCGCCAAAGCGCTCGAAGTCGTGGTATTCCCCGATTCTATGCGCGGCACAGGCGAAGGGGACTACGGCTGGGATTTGAAGCCGCATAGTCAGATGACGAATGCGACCGTCAGCAATCAGGTCCAAGGCGTCGACGGTCAGACTGTAACACTGACGTACAAAGGCGGGGAGAAGAAGGTGAAGGTTGCGCCCAATACCCCAATTGTAAGGATTGGCAGCGGGACCGCGGCCGACGTCATTCCCGGAGCGACGGTCTTCATCTCCGCGCCGTCCGGCGCCTCAGACACGCTGGACAAAGGGTTCATTGCAGTCGGCCAGGATGGCGCCGTTCCTCCGATGTAAGCTGCGCGATTTCGTGATCATGCGTCCGGTTTCGACCGGGCGCACAGTCTACTATGTTGCAAGCCGCGTTGCCTTGTGCCGCGAACTCCATTTCGAAGGGCCTATATACGTGTGACCTACCGGTAAAAGCACGTCGGCTTGCGCGCGGAAATGGAGCGTCGTACCAGGGTTCGGTGAAATTGGTTGTGGGGTGAGACGATGGCGCAGGGAAGATACCGGCAGACCACCGTGACGTTTAAGAAGTCGTTTTTCTTCACAGGCGTTGGTAAGAAACTGCCTGCTGGCACATACGACGTCAACATCTACGAAGTGCCCATGGCCGGTAGTTGGATAGTTATGGATTACAGGATCGACGTTCCTGAAGGTACCGCATCTGTCGCACCCTCAGAGTATGAAAAAGCCTTGATAGACGACCGCGAGTAGCTCGGCGCCATGCCCCGGTCACCCGAGCCTGCCGCATGAAAAAGCCCGGCGCTAGGCCGGGCTGTTACATCACTCGCCGTCGCCTAACGGTCGATCGCCGTATGTTGCGGGATTGTAGACACCCTCAAGAGGAACACCCTTTACCCAATATCCTAAAGAGGGTAACGAAACAAATTCATCAGAGTGTCGCCACAATATCGTTCCCAAGTTTTTGCTAATGTCTTTTCCTGCCAGAGGGACCCCTTGGCTCGTCAAAGCCCTTGCTAACTTTCCGCGCTTCATGGGAGCCTTGTTTTCTAATAAAGCGTCTTTTGCCATCATTGCTATATGTGATGGCGAAAGATCTCCCCTTGAAATGTTTGGCGCTATAAAAGTCGTATGAATACCTTCTACCGCATCTGAATCAACAAGGGCCGTGTCCAAAGCTTCTGGAGAGAGTGCGGATCTTGCCTTCTCAAGGCTTTCGAGCAACTCTTTGAGCGCATTTACTCTTAAATGAGATTGGTTCAGGAGTTGCTCAGCAGCTCTCAAACGGGCGTTAGCTCGCACGAGTGCTTCCTCTGTTGTCGCTTTCAGTTTTTCATATTCACTCATGCGCACACCAGCGAGAAACTCCGCTTCCTCAACATGGAGCATTCCAGCCTCCGGTACGAGTCGTTTCCGCAGCCACTTCGTGGAATCGTTAACGGAGTCTTAACACGCACTCATAGCTGTGGAAAGACACAGAGACACCCCCTTGCACGCGACAAAGTGATTCGATAGAGTCGTTCTGTGGTGCCTGGAAATGAAGATGGCCCCAGGGCTGCAATCCCTGAGGCCATCGAGCTTTCCAGCGTCTTCCGGGTAAATGCCAACCTGGAAGCGAAGGCGGTCGCGCAAGTTCAGCGTCTCGCGGCTCTGAAAATACGCGACAATGCGTGAGACCGCAAGAGGCACCCCCTCTCGCGGAAGGAGGCCACATGTCAGCGAAATGCTGCCATTGGGTCGACCCTTACGGGCGCATCCGGTTCGGCCGGATGGAGCACGTAGGCGGTCACTGGCGCTGCTGCTGGTAGCGCCAGTCTAGTCTAGCTCTTGCTTGGCTTGCGTCGGCGGCTCGGTAAGGTAACTCGGCGCTCTCTGCGCTCTGGCCCTCGGGGGTTGTCCTCCGAGGGTTTTTTAGGTCCCATTTCGAAGGGGCTTTGTTACATTTGCGGGCCATGGCCGCCATTGGGCCGAGGCGGTCTTTTATGTCAGGCACGGGCCGCCATCGCGCCGCGCCAGTTCTCGATCCCCTCTGCTCGGAAGGTTTTCAGGTTTTGCGGGACACGAGATGGCGCTGCAGGCACGGGCCGACAGAGAGCGTTGCGCAGACCCAGCCCACTCGAACCGCTGCATCTTCCGTTCCCGTCGGCGCGTCGGCTGATGGGAGTTCTCGGCCCGGCTGTTCCGGCGGTGTCGTTGACCAGCGAGCCACCGGCTCGCGAGACCGACGGTCTGCGCCCCGCGTCAGGCGGCGCGGTCGGCTTCCGCGGCCGGCTTTGCGGGTGTTGCCGCGGGTTCGAGCCCGGCCGCCACGGCGTCGTCGATCTGCTCCAGCCAGGTGAAAGCCAGCGCATTGCGCACGTCCTCCGGGATGTCGTCGTAGTCGCGCCGGTTGCGGGCCGGCAGCATCACCCGGGTGAGCCCCGCGGCTGCCGCGGCCAGCACCTTCTCCTTAATGCCGCCGACCGGCATCACCAGCCCGCGCAGCGAGATCTCGCCCGTCATGGCGGTGTCGTGGCGCACGGGGCGACCGGTCATCAGTGACACCAGTGCCATCGTCATGGCCACGCCGGCGCTCGGGCCATCCTTGGGCGTGGCGCCGGCCGGAACGTGGACGTGGATGTCGGTACCCTCGAAGCCCTTGGGGTCGATGCCGAGCGAGACGGCGCGGTTCTTGACGAGGCTCAGCGCCGCCTGCGCGCTCTCGCGCATCACATCGCCCAACTGGCCGGTCAGCATGAGCCCGCCGCGGCCCGGCGAGCGGGTCGCCTCGATGAACAGGATCTCGCCGCCGACCGGCGTCCAGGCCAGCCCCGTGGCGGTGCCCGGCACGCCCGTGCGCATGGCCACCTCGCTCTCGAACCGCGTCCCGCCCAGGATGGGGCCGAGGTCGCCGGGCGTCACCCGCACGGGACCGGTCTCCCCTTCGGCGAGCCGAACGGCCGCATGGCGCAGCACCGAGCCGATCTCGCGCTCGAGGTTGCGCACGCCGGCCTCGCGCGTGTAGCCGCCGATGATGGCCTGCAGGGTGTCGTCGCCGAGGTCCACCTGCCCGGACTGCACGCCATTGGCGTCGCGTTGCCGCTTCAGGAGATAGCGCCGCGCGATCTCGAGCTTCTCGGCCTGGGTGTAGCCCGATAGCGTGATGATCTCCATGCGGTCGCGCAGCGGCCCGGGGATGGTGTCGAGCATGTTGGCCGTGGCGATGAACACCACGCGCGACAGATCGAAGGGCGTGCCAATGTAATTGTCCCGGAAGGTGGCGTTCTGCTCGGGGTCGAGCACCTCCAGCATGGCGGCCGAGGGATCGCCCTGCACGCCGCGGCCCATCTTGTCGATCTCGTCGAGCATCATCACGCAGTTGCGGGCGCCGGCCTTGCGCAGGCCCTGGACGATGTTGCCGGGCAGGGCGCCGATATAGGTCGAACGGTGGCCGCGGATCTCGGCCTCGTCGTGCAGGCCGCCGAGGCTCACGCGCACGAAGGGCCGCCCCATGGCGCGGGCGATGGACTGGCCGAGACCGGTCTTGCCGACGCCTGGCGGACCCGCGAAGCACAGGATCGGGGCTCGCCCGTCGGGGGCGAGCTTACGGACCGCCAGATATTCGACGATGCGCTGCTTGATCTTCTTCAAGCCGAAATGGTCCTCGTCGAGGATGCGGCGCGCCTCGGCGATGTCGATGACGCCCTCGTCGGGCAGGCGCCAGGGCAGCTCCACCATCCAGTCGAGATGGTTGCGGATCATGCCGCTCTCGGGTGAGGCGTCGTTGCTCCGCTCGTAGCGGCGCAGCTCCTTGCGGGCCGCGGCATCGGCCTCGGCCGGCATGCCGGCCTTGTCGATGGCGGCCGCGAGTTCCGCCACCTCCTGGGCCTTGCCGGCGTCGCCTTCGCCGAGCTGCTTCTGGATCGCCGCCATCTGCTCGCGCAGTACCGCCTCGCGCTGGCGATCGTCGAAGGTCGCCTTCGTCTGGCGGCCGATCTCGGCCGTGAGGCGCAGCACCTCGATGCGATGCGCCAGCAACTCCGCAACCTTGTCGATCCGGGCCACGGGGTCGATGGTCTCGATCAGCTCCTGCTTCTTGTCGGCCGCGAAATCGAGATAGGCCGACACGAGGTCGGTCAGCACCGAGGGCGTAGGCGCGTTCTGCACCGCGCCCACGAGGTCGGCCGGAGCCTGGGGCAGCAGTTGCAGGGCTTCGAGCGCCATGCGCTTCAGGTTGATGAAGCGGGCCTCGATGTCGGACGAGCGCTGGTCGGGCTCGGCGATACGCCGCACGCGGGCCCTGAAGAAGGGCTGCTCGTGCAGGAATTCCTCGACCTGAAACCGCGCCTCGCCCTGCACGACGAGATGGTGCTGGCCGTCGGGCGTACTCACGTAGCGAAGCACGTTGGCGATGGTGCCGAAGCTGTGGAACTCACCCGGTGCGGGATCCTGCCTCGCGGCGTCGCGCTGCATCAGGATGCCGATCTGCTTTTCCTCGCGAACGGCCTGCTGGGCCGCCGCAATGGAGCGGTCGCGGCCGAGCGTGATGGGGAACACCGTGCCGGGAAACAGCACCATGTCGCGCACCGGCAGGATGATGAGCGTGTCGGCGTCGGATGCGGGCGTCGCTCCCGGTGAGGCCGCGGCAGGGGCCGGCGCCCCGGTCGGGGCCTGAGGCGCGACCTCGAACACCGATGCGGCGCCGCTGTCGCCCGGAACGGCGGGATCGGCTGAACGGGGTTGGGTATCGTCTGGCGGATTCATGTCTCAACGCGCCTTATGGAGGCTGATCAGCAGGCAGCCATCCTGGGCAGCTCTGCGCACGCCGTCGTAGCGTCCGGCCGGAATAGGGATGCGGCGCTCGAAATGTCCTTGCGGCAGTTCGAGCCGATGGATCACCGCGGTCCGCAGTTCTGCCGGGAGAACCCGGCGGCCCGACACCAGGAGGGCGCCGTCCTCCAGCACCGCCTCGACGGCCTCCGCGACCACGCCCGGCAGGGCGATGAGGATCAGCACGGCACTATCGGTCTCGATCACATCCACGGGCGGCGACCAGCTCGGCGCCCGCCGCGGCGCCGGCTCGGGAACCCGCGACGTCGCGGGCGTGCGGCGGGGCTGGAAGAGCTGGTGCTGCATCCGTTCGGCACGCGCCAGCACGGCGACAGCCTCGGCCCACATCCAATCGTGGGGGTCGTTTCTCGACATGGTCTCTAGCTTCCGGCGGTGATCTGTCTGGACATCCTGGCGAGCATGCCGCCGTCGCGAAACGCCGCGCATCGAGTGCGATGTCGCAACAACGATCCGGGACTGGCTTTCGTCCCGTCGGGCGGTCAGGCGGGCTGCTGGATGGCGGACAATCGCCAGGGCCCGCGATCATCGCGCCGGAAGGTCCAGAGCTCGGTCGCCTCGCTCGGACGCGACGGATCCCCCGACACGATGCGATTGCTGGCCCGCTCCACCATCAGGTCGCGGAGGCTGAAGCGCATGGCCACGGTGGCGTAGTCGCTGGCGCCCTCGCGCCAGGCCTGGGCCAGATCGCCCTGCAGCAGCTTGGCGTCGCCCACATCGTTGTGGAGCTCGCGCTCACGGTTCTTCTGCAGGTCCGCGGCAAAATAGCGGAGCATCTCCGGCGTGCCGAGCCGCGCCAGGGCGCTCATGTCCTCGCGGCCATAGGCGGTTTGCACGTCGACCAGCATGGATTCGAAGGCGTCGAAGTCGGCCGGGGCGATCGTGATGGGCTGCGTGGCGGGGCGGCCACCGGGACCCGCCCCGGCCCCCGCCATCGGGCGGCCCATCGCGGATCGGCCCGCGAAAGCGGCCCCGCCGGGGAGGGAGGGTCCACCCGCGAGGCTGCTCATGCGGCCCCGCATGGCACGGAATACGAAGAAGATCAGTCCGCCGATGAGCAGCAGCGGCAACAGGCCGAAGCCCTGGCCGCCGCCGAGAAGCCCGAACAGGCCCGCGCCGAGCAGACCCGCCGCGAGGCCGGAGCCGAAGCCGAAACGGCGCGGCTGACCCTGGGCTGCGTTGAAACCGCTACCCGGCTGCGGCGCCTCGCTGCGCTGGAAAGCCGAGCCGCCGGTCGGTGCCGTCCGGGTGAAGCCCGGCGCGCCGAAGGTCATCGACCCGCGCGAGCCGGAGCTGAAGCCGCCCCCGGCACGCGCGTCGGCCGCGGTCGTGGCGAGCGGAACCGCGCCCGCCAGGGCAAGCGCGAGGACGAAGCTTCGGGCCAGGAACTTGAAGGGGAGACGGGACGGGATCGACATGATGAGCCTGCAACGGCCGCGGGAATTCGCCGCCAAGGCCGATATGGTGATGACCGAGCCGGTGCTGCAAGGCGGCTCAGGCGCCTTCCGTTTCGCGGGTGGTCCGCATCAAGCGGCCGCCGCATCAAGCGGCCGCCGCATCAAGCGGCCGCCGCATCAAGCGGCCGCGCAAGCCGCGGCGCGTACCCGCGTGACATTGTCGAGGAACTGCCGGGTGCTGGCCGCCCAGGTGAAATCGAGCGAGAATTCGCGGGCCCGCTGGCGTGGGACGGCCAGGGCCTGGCGGCAGGCCTGGCCCAGGTCCTCGTCGAGCACGCCGACATCGCTGTCCCCGATGACGTCGCTGGGTCCCGGGACCGGATAGGCCGCCACCGGCAACCCGCTCGCCAGGGCTTCGAGCAGCACGATGCCGAACGTGTCCGTTCGGCTCGGGAACACGAACACGTCGGCGCTGGCATAGATGCGGGCCAGGTCCTCGCCGGTCCTCATGCCGAGGAAGCGGGCCGACGGATAGCGGGCTTCGAGGTCTGGGCGCGACGGCCCGTCGCCCGCCACCACCTTGGTGCCGGGCAGATCGAGCGCCAGGAAGGCCTCGACGTTCTTCTCGACCGCAACACGTCCGACATAAAGGAAGATGGGGCGCGGCAGATCCAGCACCGAGAGGTCGCGCGGCCTGAACAAGGCATGGTCGACGCCGCGCGACCAGCGCATGACGTTGCCGAAGCCGTGCCGCCGCAACTCGTCGGCGACGGTCGGCGTCGACACCATCACGCCCCGGCCGGCATTGTGGAACCAGCGCAGCCAGGCATAGGACCAGGCGCGCGGGATGGGAGCCCGGGCCGCCACGTAATCGGGAAAGCGGGTGTGATAGCTCGTCGTGAAGACCCGGCCGGTGCGCAGGCAATGGCGGCGGGCCGCCAGACCGATCGGTCCCTCCGTCGCGATGTGGACGTGGTCGGGCCGCACGGCCTCGATGCGAGGCCCCAGGGTCGAAGCCGCGACGAAAGCCAGGCGGATGTCCGGATAGGTCGGCATCCGCATCGTGCGGAAGCCTTCCGGCGTGATGACCTCGACCTCCGCACCGAGCAGCCGCGCTTCGCCCGCGAGGGCCTGGATGGACCGGACGACACCGTTGACCTGCGGATGCCAGGCATCCGTCGCGACCAGGATGCGCATCAGGCCGCAGCCTCGGTGGCCTCCGCGACGATGAGGTCGGAAACCGAGGTGGCCTCGGCTTCCGAACCATCGGGCTTCAGCGTCAGCCAGTGCATCACCTCGAGACGCCCATCCGGGTGCTCGGCCACGAAGGAGCAGGATTCCACGAAGTCGCCGGTGTTGACGTAGGTGACACCGTTTATCTGGCGCATCGTGGCATGGTGGATGTGCCCGCAGATGATTCCGTCGACGGCGTGTTTGACGGCATCCTGCGATAGGGCTTCCTCGAAGTCCCCGATGAAGTTGACGGCGTTCTTGACCCTGAGCTTGGCCCAGGCCGAGAAGGACCAATAGGGGAAACCGAGGCGGCGGCGCAGGATGTTGAACCAGGTATTGGTCACGAGCGCGGTCTCGTAGGCCCAATCGCCGAGATGCGCGAGCCAGCGGGCGTGCCGGACCACGATGTCGAAGTCATCCCCGTGGGTGACGAGGAAGCGGCGTCCGTCGGCAGTGCGGTGGATCGCCGTGCGCATCACCTCCACGCCGCCGAAGGTCATGCCGATATATTCCCGGGCAAATTCGTCGTGATTGCCCGGGACGTAGATCATCCGGGCACCCTTGCGGACCTTGCGCAGGAGCTTCTGCACCACGTCGTTGTGGGGCTGCGGCCAATACCAGCCGCTCTTCAGACGCCAGCCGTCGATGATGTCGCCGATCAGGTAGATCACGTCGGCGTCGTTGTGCTTGAGAAAGTCGAGCACCAGTTCGTGCTGGCAACCGCGGGTGCCGAGATGCAGGTCCGAGATGAAGAGGGCGCGGTAGTGGGCGGTCTTCTGCGGCATCGGGTTACTCGGCGCTCCTTGGTCGACTCGGGCGAGCCACGAACGATCGGCCGTGTACGACGTCTGTCAGCCTAAGCAGCCCTGCGTGGCGAAAGCCACGACGATTTCGCTTTTCCAAAAGCGGCATCGATGCTGCTCGGTATCCTAGGTGCAAGCGGAATTGAGACTCTGCCGAGGCGCGAGGTGATTCCGAGAGGATCCATGGCGCCGCTGACCGACTCTAGCCCTGGTTGCGTGGCATGCGTGTGACGCGGCCGCCGATAATGGCGTTGAGTTCCGCTTGCCACAACGCGGAACGTGCCACGCCGGCCGCAGTGGCATGGCTGCGACGCTGGAGGGCGAGAACCCGAGACCGCCATCGACCGTCCCGGCCGGCGCCGTCGCGTTCGATATTGCGAACGATTTCGTTTATCGTCGCAAACGGGTGGGAATGGATGGAGCCATGGGGGTCGAGGGTCGAGACAAGGCGAAGGCTCTGGAAGCTGGCGCGACCGCCCTGTCGGGCCAACTCGGCCGGACCGTGCAGCGCCTCCGCAAAGCCTATAACCTGTCCCTGTCGGAACTCTCGGAACATTCCGGCGTCGCCAAGTCGATCATCAGCCAGATCGAGCGTAACGAGACCAATCCCACCCTGGCCACGATCTGGCGTCTGGCCCAGGCGCTCGACGTCTCGATCGACAAGGTGCTCCAGGGCACCGAGGACGAGCCCTTCGTCGAGACCATGACCCGGGGCGTCATGCCCATGCTGGTCTCGGACGACGGGCGCTGCCGCTTGGCCATCATCGGTTGGATCAAGACGGTCGAATGGCTGCAATGGTACGACTTCCACGCCGAACCCGGCGGCGTGCTCGAGAGCGACGCGCATCAGCGTGGCTCGATCGAATCGCTGTCGGTGCTGGACGGCGAACTCGAAGTCGCGGTCGGCGGCCGCGTGGAGCGGGCCCGGGCCGGTGACACCTTGCGCTACCGTTGCGATCGCCCGCATGTGATCCGCAATCACTCGACCGGGCCGGCCCATGCCACGATGGTCTGCATCCTCAAGGCTGCCGTGATGGATTGAGCCGACGTCCTATCGGTCCGAAGACGGGCCGAACCGGTGCCGGCAGCCCGGAGCGGCCTCGCACCGTCAGCCCCAGAGTTCCGGCTCGGCCGGCAACAGCGAGGATCCGTCGTAGACGAGGCCGGGCTCCCGGTCTCGGGCCAGCAGCAGCGGACCATCGAGGTCGACGAAGCGGGCGCGCGGTGCGAGCAGCAAGGCCGGCGCCATGGCGAGCGACGACGCGACCATGCAGCCCACCATGACGCCGAATCCGAGTCGTTCCGCTTCCCCGGCCAGCAGCAGGGCCTCGGTGAGACCGCCCGTTTTGTCGAGCTTGATGTTGATCGCGTCGTAGCGGTCCCGCAGCGTCTCGATCCCGTCGCGGGTGTGCAGGCTCTCGTCGGCGCAGACCGGCACGGGCCGGGCGATGCGGGCCAGCGCGTCGTCGCGGCCGGCCGGCAGCGGCTGCTCGATCAGAACCACGCCGGCCCGGTGGCACACGTCGCAGCGGGCTTCGAGGACGTCTGGCGTCCAGCCTTCGTTGGCATCGACCAGCAGCGTGGCGTCCGGCGCCGCGTCGCGCACGGCCGCAATCGCAGCCGCGTCGTCCGCGCCCCCGAGCTTAACTTTGAGGAGGGGGCGCCAAGCAGCATCGGCAGCGGCGCGCGCCATGGCGTCGGGCGGCCCGAGCGACAGCGTATAGGCCGTGGTGACGGGCAGCGTGCGATGCAGCCCTGCCAGGGCTGCGGCCCGCAAGCCGAGCCGCTTGCTGTCGAGGTCCCAAAGCGCGCAATCGAGCGCGTTGCGGGCGGCTCCGGCCGGAAGGCGCCCCTGCAGCGCCTCGCGTCCGAGCCCGTCCTCGACGGCCTCCCGCAGGCCTTCGATTTGCGCCATGACGCTCGCGGGAGTCTCGCCGTAGCGCCGGTAGGGAACGCATTCGCCCCGGCCGCTATGGTGATCCGCCGAGATGGTGGCCACCACCACCACGGCCTCGTGCCTGGTTTCGCGCGCAATGGCGAAAGGGCGGGCAAGCGCGAATCGTTCGACCCGGACGTGGAGTCGACGCGCCACCGGCCCGGCTCGGCTCAGCCGAACCGGGCCGCGGCATGGGCCAACAGCACATAGACCTTGCCGGTCGCGCCCGCGATGATGCCGCGCACCCGTGCTCCATCGTCCCCGTCCTGTCCTGCACTGGCGAGGAACCGTTCGAACTCCTGGATGTAGCGGTCGACGGTGCTGCGGAAGTCGGAATCCTCGTCGTAGCGCCGGCGGATCTCATCGAAGGTCTGCCGCCCGGCCGCGGTGTACAGCCGCATTGTGAATGCTTCGCCCTCGCCGCGGCGGAAGCGGTCCCACATGTCGACGAGCACGGCATCGTAGACCAGACGCGAGATGTTGGACGCGACGGCGTCGAGTGTCGCCAGCGCTCCGGACGTGCCGGCCGAACGGGTCGCCGGCCGGGGCTGGCCCTCCGGTCCAGGCTCGGTCGCCCGGCCTTCGGCGTCGTCGTCACGGTCCACCTTGGCGAGCAGGTCCGACAGCCAGCCGCCGGCGCGCTTCGGCGTCCGGCGCGGTGCTGCCCGGGCCGTGCTGGCGGTTTTGGACTCATCGGCAACCGGCATCGCCGAGGCCGGCGCTTGGATGGGCGCAGCCGGCTCCGCGATCGAGGCAACCGCAGCGACCGACGGTGCTTCGCCCGCCTCTGCACGGTCACCGACATGGGCGATGATCGCCGTCAGGGCTTCAAGGGCCTCCACCTGTTGACCGATGACCCGGCGCACCGCCACGGCCTGCTCGGCGGTCTCCCGCGGCAGGTCGATGGTGGCGCGTTGCAGGTCGGCCCGCGTGGCTTCGAACTCTCGACCAATCGCGGCCGCCATCTCGGTAACCTCGCCGGCCGAGCCGCGGAAGCGCTCGACCGCCTCGCCGAACAGCCGTTCCATGTCGCGGACCGCCTGCCCATAGACATCCTCGAGCGCCGCAGTGGTTCTCTCGCCCTCCCGGCCGGTCGTGGCCCGGACATCGTCGAAGTGGTCGTCGATGGCCTCGGCCGTGCTCCGGGCGGTCTCGGCCAGGAAGGTGCCGAGATCGTGAGCCCGGCCCTCGGCGGCGCGGAGCGCCTCCTCTATCAGGGTCGTGAAATGGCCCATCATGCTGTCGAGCTCACCCGTCCTGTCGCCGATGCCGGCCGAGAGAGCGTCGAGCATCACACGCCGGCGCTCGATTTCGGCGCCGACGTCGTCGTGCGTGGCCCTGAGATCCTGGGCCGCCAGGGCGAGCGCCTGGTGATGGTGCTCGAGGGAGCCCGCAATCGTTTCGGCATCCGTCAGGGCCGTGCCGGTCGCCTGGTGCATCGCTTCGATCTGGTGTCCCACCAGATCCAGCACGCTGCCGAACGCCGCCACCCGGCCGCCCAGGGCCTGCTCGACCGCCTCGAGGTTGGCATCGGCGGTGTCGATGAGGCCGGCCAGCGAACGGTTGGTGGTCTCCAGCCGGGCGAAGAGGGACGACAGCCCACTGCGCAGGTCCTCGTTGGTGCCCGACACGGCCGCCAGCGCGTGCTCGGCCGCCGTGTCGAGCGCGGCTCGCAGGCTGTCGCCCGATCGGTCGAAGGCGGCGGCAATCTCGCGCTGCTTGCCGTCCATATCGGCGAGAACCCGGTCGCCGGACGCCGCTATGGTGTCGGCCACGGTTGCGCCGGCCTGAGCCAGTTCCTGGGCCACGTCGCTGCCGCGCGACGACAGGAGGTCGACCAGAAGGGCGCCGTCCTGCTCGAAGAGCTGCCGGAGCTCGCCCGAGCGCGTCGCGAGGGCGTCGGCGAGGCGGCGACCGCGGCTGTCCAGGACGGCCGTCATCTCGTCCATCCGGACGCCGATCGAGGTCTGTACGCTCTCGATACGCTGTTTCAGCAGATCCTCGGCTGCCGCACTGCGCGACCCGATGGCGCCGGCGAGTTCGGCCTCGGAAGTGTCGAGCGTGAGGCGCAAGGCATCGAGATGCGCCGCCAGCGTATTCTCGATGTCGTGCCGGCGGCGGTCGAGGGTCTCGTCGATTTCCTCGGCCCGTACGCCCAGCAACCCGTCCAGCTGTTCGAGCGACGCATCGACGCCGCGCCGGAACGAATCGGCATGGGTCTGAACGGCGGTCTCGATCTGCGCTGCGCGCTGGCCGAGTGTGCGGTCGAGCTCACCGGTCCGCGCGCCTAGGTCGCCGTCCAATCGCTTGGCCGAGCCCTCGAGCAGCACGCCAAGCGCGTTCGAATGCGTTTTCAGCGTGGCATTGAGGTCTTCCGCACCGTCCGCGAGCACGTCCTTGAGGACGGCCGACCGCGCCCCGACCGCGCCCTCGAGATCGTGCATCGCTCCGTCGACGAGTGTCTGGAGTGCCGCGACCTGCAGGGTGAGAGCATGGCCCAGCTCCTGCGTGCGACCCGCCATAATGTCGTGCAGCTCGGTTGAACGCGACGTCAGGGCGTCGTCGATCTGATGCACCGAACCATCGAGGAGGTCGCGGATGGCCGCGACCTGCGTGGTGACCGCGGCTCCGACGTCGCGGCCGGTGCCGGCCAGCGCCTCGGTGACCGCGCCCGCATGGTTGCCGAGCGCGGCGTCGAGTCCGCCCATGGTCTCGTCCAGCACCTTGCGGAGTGCGCCGAGATGCACGGCGAAGTTCCGCGACATGTTGCGGGCGCTCCCCGTGACCGCGTCGCCGATCTCGCCGGTCCGCGACGCCAGGGTACCGTCGATGTCGCGCTTTGCGGCGTCCAGCGTCCGCCCGAGGGCGTCGAGGTGAGTCGACAGGGTGGCGCCGATCTCCTGGATGCGCGCCCCGAGCGCGTCACGGATGTCGCCCGCGTGGTGACCCAGGCTGCGGTCGAGTTCCGCGGCCCCGCTGCCCAGCATGGCGTCGATAGCGGCGGCATGGGTCGACAGGCTGCTGTCGATCTCTCCCGTGCGGGTGCCGAGCGTCGCCTGCAGTTCGCCGACCCTGTGACCGATGTCGGCCGCATGGGCCTCAAGCTTCGCGTCGAGCTCGACGGCCGCCCGACCCAGCGTCGTCTGCAGGGTTCCGATATGGGTTGCGAGCTTCGTTTCCACATCGCCGAACTCGCCGCCGAGGCTTGCCTGAGCCTCCCGGACCTGGTGTCCCAGGTCAGAGATTTGCGTGCCCACCGCATCGCGCAGGCCCGCGGCACCGTCGTCGAGCGCCGCCCTGATCGCACCGACATGGCCCGTGACGGCGCGGGCGAGCGCGTCCGCCCGCGTGTCGAGCGTGACCTGAAAGCGGGTCGCCCCGGATCCGAACGTGGACTCGACCTCGCCGAGGCGTCCGTCCAACACGTCCCTCATCCAGGCGGTGCGCTCTTCGAGCGCCGTCGCCACGGCCTCGGCCGCATCGGCGAACTCTCTCTTGAGGCTATCGACCCGGCCGTCCAGCAGCTCGGCGAGGCGGCCGCCGCCGTGATCGAGGCTGCGGTCCAGGTCGTCGGCATGGGTTTCGATCATGCGGCCGATCAAGTCCAGGCGCTCCGCGACCCCGTCGCCCACGCCGTTGCCGCGGGTGCCGAGGTCGGCCGCGAGGGCCGCCAGCTTGTCGAGCGCGTCCTGCATCTCGTCGTGGCGCGCTCCAAGCGTCGCGGCCAGTGCGGTGGCCCGGTCGGTGAGCCTATCCGACAGGGCATCGGTCCTCCCCGACAGGGTCCCGTCCATGTCGCGGGTCTTCTCGTCGAGGATGCGTGAGACCTGGCGGGTGCCGTCGTCGAGCGTTTGGGTGAGTTCTGCAGCCCGAACCGCCAGCACGTCCGCGAGTGACGTCCCGTGCGCCGCGATGCCGGCCTCCACGCGGCCCAGCGCGTCATCGATCGCGGCCCGGAGATGGTCGGCGCGGCCGTCGACCCGATCCTCGAACGATGCGATCTGGCCTTCGAACATCTGACCTGCTTCACGGGTCCGTTCGCCAAGCCGATCGACCAGGGCGCCGCCCTTGTCGCACAGGATGGCGTCGACGGTGCCGAGGTGGCGATCGATGCGGCCGCTCAGGTCGTCGATCTGCCGGGCGACGCCGTCGCCGTAGGCACGACCATGTTTCGCGAAGGCGGACTCGATCCGGTCCGTGCCGTCGCGGAGTTCGGCCGCGAGTTGCTCGGCTTGGCCCGAGATGGCGTCGAGCAACGCCGCGCCGGGTTCGTGGATCGTCTGTTCGAAGGCCCCGATCCGGGCCGCGACGCTTTCGTTCAGGCGATCGCCGTGCGTGCCGATCGCCGCAACCGCTTCGCCCGCCGTTTCGGCGAAGCGACGATGCAGGGTGCCCGTGGTTCGCCCCAGGTTCGACAGCGCGGTCTCGGTGGCGTCGACGAAGCTGTCGCGCAGGGTGTCCACATGCTGCGCCAAGGCGCCGCGGACGCTCTCCTCCTGGCCCGCGAAGATGCGCTCCAGCGCACCGACGGAAGCGTCGATCGCCTGTCCGGCCGCGGCCGTGCGGTCCGCGATGTCGGCCGTGATGCGGTCGCCCTTGGCCGACAGGTCCTGCCCGTGGCTCTGCACGGCTTGCCCGAGCGTCTCACCCGAGGCGGCGAGCAAGCGGCTGGCTTCTTCGGTCCGTTCCTTGATGATGGCCGCCAGGGCATCGCCGTCCCGTGCCAGTCTGTCTTCGCGCTCCTGAAGGAGCCGCCGCAGGTCATCCCCGGACGCCGTGAGGGCTTCGCGGGCCGCTGCCGTACGCTCGTTGACAAGGATCGCGACCTCTTCGGCTGCGGCACCGAGATCGGCCCGGCGCTCGGCGAAGAGGCGGTCGAACAAGCTGCCGGCTTCGCCCAGCACCTCGCGTGTCGTCGTGACATGGTCGTCGAGCCTGCGGGCCAGCATGTCGCCGAGGCCGCCAAAGTCGATATCGCGCATGCTGGCCATCGCGGTCAGCGCTTCCGCCGAACGGGCCATGCTGTCGCGGGCCGCAGCGGTGCGCTCCTCGATGGCGGCCACGAGCTGGTCCCCTGCGGCCAGCAATTGCGCCTGCTGGTCATCGAGGCCGCGCCCGAGCGCCGCCCCGGAGGCCGTCAGACTGTCGGCGGCTTGAGCCACCCGTGCCCCGATCAGGTCAGCCAGCACCTCGCCCGAGTGGGTCAGCGTATCGCGGGCCGTAGCCGTGCGGTCGTCCACCAGCGCCGCGAAGGCGGTGCCGGCCTCGGCCAACTGGCCACGCCGCTCCTCGACCGTCTGGTCGACGGCATCCGCCGCCTCCGCCAGGGCCTCGCGGGCCGCGGTGGTGCGCTGTTCGATGCTGGCCAGCAATTGCTCGCCGATGTCCGAGATGCGCGCCTGCTGCTCGAGCAGGATGCTCTCCACTGCGTCGGACAGGCCCGCGACCCCTTCGCGGGCTGCAGCGGTGCGGTCCGCCACTACGGCGGCGAAGCTTTCGCCGGCCGCGACGAGCCGCGCATGATGCTGGTCGAAGGTCTGGCCGACCACGTCGCCGGCGCCGGTCAGGGCGTCATGCGCCGTCGCGGCCCGCTCGGCCAGCACGGCGGCGAGCCCCTCGCCGGCGTCGACGAAACGGGCGTGGTGATGCCCCAGCGCCTGATCCAGGATCTCGGCGGAGGACGCCAGGGCGTCGCGGGCCGCCGCGGTCCGGTCGTCGACCAGGACGGCGAATCGCTCGGCCGCCTGGGCGAGGTCCGCCTGGCGGTCCTCCAGTTTGCGGCCGAAGCTTTCGCCGGAGGCCGCGACGACGTCGCAGACGGCCGCGGCGCGCTCGTCGAACACGAGCGCGAGCTCTTCGGTGGCGGCCACGATCTCGGCCTGACGCTCGGCGAAGGTGCGGTTCAGCACGCTTCCGGTCTCGGCCAGAAGGTCGCGGGTGGCCGCAAGACGATCGTCGAGGCCCGACTGGAGATCCTGGCCCGCAATCGCGGCGCCTTCGAATGCGGCCACCATGCCGGCTTGGCGCTCGCTCAACAGCCCGTCGAGTGCGGCGGCAGCCCCGTCGACCAGTCCGCGCATCTGGGCAGCATGGGCGTCGAGCAGGACCTCGAGGTGGCCGGTCGAAGCGCCGACGACGTCGCCCCGCGCGGCCAGGAGCGTGGATAGGCGCTCGCCGGTGTCCTGGAGGCTCTCTCCGAGCCCTGCGGTACGCTCCTCGACGGCCGCCAGAAAGCGGTCGCCGGTTTCAGCCAGTTCACGCTGGCGGTCGGACAGCAGGAGATCGAACGAGCCTCCGGCCTCCTCGACGAGAGCACGGGCCGTGCTGACGTGGTGCTCCAGAAGGTCCGATATGCGGTCGGTTGCGGCCTCGAGGTCCGCGCGCCGCCCTTCGAGCGCGTGGTCGAGCGCCTCGCCCGTCCCATCGACGGCGTCGCGGGCCGCACTGGCGTGGTGGTCCAGCAGCCCGGCCATCCCCTCGGTCGCAGCGGCGAGTTCGACGCGATGGGTTTCGAGAAGGGCATCAAGCCGAGACAGGGCGTCCTTGATCGCGGCTAGTCGGTCGCCCAGCATCTCGGCGATCTGGTCGGCCTGGGTGATGGTACCGGTCTGCCCGTCGGAGAACAGCCGCTCGAGGTCGCCGCCGGCGGCTTCGACGACCCCGCGAGTCCCGGCGAGATGAGCGTCGAGCAGGGCGGCGACGCGCTCACCCGTGACCACGAGGTCGGAGCGATGGCTGTCGAGAGCTTCGTGGAGCGACACCGTCGACCGGTCGAGATGGTCGCGCATGTCGGCCGCGCGGTTGTCGACGAGGCTGGCGAAGCGCTCGCCGGCGGCCGCGAGCTGCGCTCCGCGCTCGGAGAAGATGCGGTCGAGGTTGTCGTTGGACGCGTCATAGGCTGCCCGCGTGTCGGACGCATGGTCGTCGAGGCGGCCCGCCAGGTGCCGGCGCGCCGCATCGAGTTCGGCATCGTGGAGGGCCAGCGCCTGTTCCAACTGCAGGGAGGCCGCCTCGATGGATCCGCGGGCATCTTCGGTCCGGGCCGCGATGGCCGCGACGGCGCGATCGGCGATGTCGGCGAGGTGACCTTCGCGTTCCGCGAGCATCAGTTCGAGTTCTGCCGTCGATGCCGCAAAGGCCTCACGCGAGGCCGCGGCCCTGTCGTCGAGCGATCGGACCAATCCCTTGCCGAAGCCCGAGAGGTCTTCGAGGCGTGTCTCGAAGATCGCGGCCAGCTCGCCCTGCGTCCGGTCGAAGGTCGTTTGAGCCTCGGCGGTGCGCTCGTGGAACAGCGCCGCCAGTGCCGCGCCGGCGCTGTCGAGTTCGGCCCGGCGGATCTCGAACAGGCGTGCGACATTGTCGCCGGCCTGTTCGAAGTCGGCCGCAACCAGATGGGTCTGCTCGCCGATGCGGGCCGCGATCCGTTCGCCCGTGGCACCGAGCGCGCTGTCCAGCGCGGCTCCCTGTCCCGAGACCACCTCCCGCAGCTCGTCCTGGGTCCGAGCAAGGCGCGCCACCAGCGCCTCGCCGCGCTCGGCGACATCGTCGCCGATGCGCGCGGCGAGGCGATCCACGCCTTCCGCCACGTCGTCCCCGCGCGCCGCGACATGGCTGGCGAGGTCGTCGGCGGTCTGGCGCAGGCGGTCGTCCAGCCGGGCGACCTGGTCGGCGATGTCATGCGACACGCTATCGGATGCTTGGCTCAGGCGGGCCGCCACGTCCTCGGCTGTGCCGGCGAGACGGTCCGCGATATCGGCGCCGTGCCGGCCGATCAGCACGGCGGTGTTCTCACCGGCCTGGGCCATGGACTCGGTGATCTGGTGGCCCTTGCGGCCGAGCACGTCGGTGACCCGGGCACCGGCGTCGGTAACGCTCGACGAGAGCTGCGCCGACACCGCGTCGAGGTCGCGTGCCAGGCTCTCGTGAGCGCCCGCGATGGCGCCGCGCACCCGGTCGGCGTTGACCACGATGGCTTCGCGCTCGCTCGTCAGCTCGTCGATCATGGCGCGCATGCGCCTCTCGTTTTCGGTGTAGGACCGTTCGAGATTGGCGACTTCGTTGCGGACGATGTTTTCGAGTTCGCCCGCGCGGGCGAGAGCGCGCTCGATCCCGTCGCCCATCGAGGCGACCTGGCGCCGGATGGCATGCGACAGGCTCACGACCTGTTCGGTCGCGATGGTTTCCGGCTCGGCGAGCCGCACCGCGATCTCGGCCATCGACCGGGTGGTCAGCCGCATCTCCTGGGTCCTGCGCATCAGTCCCGCGACCGTGAAGAAGAACAACACGGGGCCGATCAGCGCGCCGATGCCGCCGAGCACCTCGGGGCGCGCGAGACTCGCGGCCGACAGGCCGTCACCCGACCCGCTTGCGACGTAGAAGCCGTAGGCGCAGGCAGCCGCCCAGGCGACCGAGCCGGTCACGGCCAGAACGAAGGGCGCGGAACTCGGCTGCGTGTGGAGGGCCTGCAGGAGCTGCCCGACCGAGCGTCGGTCGTCATTGGCATGGGGCCCGGCCGCCGCCAGGGGGAGCGTGGCAGGGCGCCCGTCATCGGCCGCGGTCCTGATATCCGGGGCGGAGTCGTCGGTTGTCGGCCGGGAGGCGTCGTGTCGTTCGGCCGACAGGGGCGGGCCGGTCACGTCGGAAGGCACGTCACGGTCTGCGCCGCTGGTCGCACCGGACGAGGCGGCATCGGCGGACCTGGTGGTGGCAGGCGTGGGCGAGGGCTCGAGCTTGACGAGGTTAAGGGCCTCTTCGATGGCCAGTAATGCGGCGGCAGCCGGATCCTTGGCTTCGTTCTTGACGGCCATACGCGCCTCACCTCGGTGCAAAACTACGCGGTCGCAGAAAGGCCCGGCGTCGGCCGCGTCGGCGGGCCCAAGACGGCGGATGCGAAACGTTAACCAAACGGCAGTCTACTCGCGCCAGGATGGGATGGAAACCACCCCGCATCAGGATCGATCAACGTCGTTAACGACTTGTTCACCCTCTGCATCGCATGCCCCCGCGCTTCGCGGGGCGACGTCACGCGGCCGCGCCGTGCACGGTCGTTCACAGCTTCGGGAGTCGCGCATGAGACGGTCAGCCATCACGGCCGAAGCCCCGGTGATCGCCGACCCGGCTTCCGGCCGGGCCGCCGGGGAGCGCCCGATCGACCTCGTCCATCTGACCCGGCAGTGCTTCGGCGACAAGCGGCTCGAAACCGAACTCCTGCGCCTGTTCGTCCGCCAGGCCCGCCAGATACAGGGTGGCCTCGATGCCGAGGTGGCCGACGATTCCGTGTCGAGCCTGCCGCCGGGCGATCTTCTGCACACCTTGGTGGGCTCGGCTCGCGTCGTGGGGGCGAACCGCGTGGCCAGCCTGGCCGAGGGCTATGCTTCGGCTCTGCGGGGTCAGGATCGTGCCATCCTCGACCCGCATGATCGCGCCGCCATGCGGGCGGCCGTCGAGGAGGCCTGCGGCTACATCGGCAGCCTGCTCGACGCCGCCTGAGAGGGTCATCGACGTCACCGTTCGGGCAGCCGCGCCGGGCCGGCGCGGGCGGCCCCGGGCAACAGCTTTTCAATGCTGTCCCCCCCTGAGCGCTTTCGTCCCGCGCCGATGTTGGGCGACCTCGCCCGGCCGACCGCATTTTCCGGTCTCGCCAACGCGCTTCGATTTCTTTAAAGACCGCCCCTGCGGCCTCGCGCATGGACCCATGCGCGGTCCCGCGGCCTCGGGCCGGCCCTGCCACGCCGCCGCGGGCCGGCGTCACCCGTGCGGAGCGGATCGGTCAGGGCATGGTCAAGATCACCTTCATAGATTCCGCCGGTCAATCGCGCGCCGTCGAGGCCGAAGAGGGCGCGACCGTGATGGAAACGGCCGTGCGCAACGCCATCCCCGAGATCGAGGCGGAATGCGGCGGTGCCTGCGCCTGCGCGACCTGCCACGTCTACGTCGAGCCCGAATGGGCGGCCAAGACCGGCAAGGCGGAGCCCATGGAGGAGGACATGCTGGACTTCGCCTTCGAGGTTCAGCCCAACTCGCGGCTGTCCTGCCAGATCAAGGTCAGGACGCAGCTCGACGGGCTCGTAGTGCGGACGCCATCGCGCCAGGGTTGAGCACCGGGCCGCCGCAACGGTCAGGAGATCTGTCCGACCTCCTGGAAAGCGGACATCCACTCTGCCCGGGGAGTTCCACGCGCTGGCTTCCGCGACGCAATACCTTGCCCTCGACTTCATTCACGTCCTCGGCGCCATCGTCATCCTCGGCACCGGCATCGGCGTGTCCTCGTTCTATATGGTGAGCGCCGCCGTCATCACGCCGGATCTCTAGACCGAGCCGCTTGGCGCGCTGGTGAAGACCGGCCCGGCCATCGTTCTCATGGCGGTCTCGCTCGCGATGCCGGGCGAACGATGACGACTCCGGTGGCCCTCGACCATTCGAGCCCGTCGCGCTCAGTCCGACAGGCTGCTAGTGTCGCGCGCGAAGCGGGCCTCGTCGATCGTAGCGGCATTGCGGTCTGCGTGGCGGTCTAGGATGCGGCACGAGGGGGTGGCGCGGATCGCGCCGTGGGACCCGGCAGGGGTGGTTTGGGGACGGGGATGAGCGATAGCATCAAGACCGACGTTCTGATCGTCGGGGCCGGGCCGGTGGGGCTCTTTGCCGTTTTCGAACTCGGGCTTCTCGACGTTCGGGCGCATCTCGTCGACATCCTCGGCATGCCGGGCGGCCAATGCGCCGAGCTCTATCCCGAGAAGCCCATCTACGACATCCCGGGCTTTCCCATCGTGACCGGGCAGGGGCTGGTCGACAACCTGCTCGAACAGTGCCGCCCTTTCGATCCGCAGTTCCACCATGGCGAGATGGTCGCCTCATTGGAGGCGATCGGTTCGGCGGAAGCGCCGCTGTTCCGGGTGGCGACGGATGCCGGCTCGTCGTTCGAGGCCAAGACCATTCTGATCGCGGCCGGGGGCGGCTCGTTCCAACCCAAGAAGCCGCCCATCGCCGGCATCGAAGCCTATGAGAGTACGTCCGTGTTCTACGCCGTACGCAAGATGGACGCCTTCGTGGGCAAGCGGGTGCTGATCGTGGGCGGCGGCGATTCGGCGCTCGACTGGGCGCTCAACCTGCATCCCCTTGCGGGCCGGGTCACGGTGCTCCACCGCCGCGACGCGTTCCGTGCTGCTCCCCACTCGGTCAATGCCATGAGGGGCCACGTGGCGGCCGGCACCATGGACCTCAGGATCGGGCAGGTGACGGCACTGGAAGGCGAGGGCGGACATCTGTCTGGCGCCGTCGTCAAGCAGGACGACGGCACGTCGACGGTCGTGCCCTGCGACGTACTCCTGCCCTTCTTCGGCCTGACCATGAAGCTCGGACCGGTAGCTGACTGGGGCCTCAATCTGCACGAGAACCTGGTGCCGGTCGATACCCAGAAATTCGAAACCAACGTGCCCGGCATCTTTGCGATCGGCGACATCAACACTTATCCGGGCAAGCTGAAGCTGATCCTGTCGGGCTTCCATGAGGCCGCGCTCGCGGCCCAGAAGGTCGGCCGCTACGTCTTCCCGGACAGGCGCGTCACCTTCCAGTACACGACCTCCTCGACGAGCCTGCAGAAGAAGCTCGGCGTGGCCTGATCGGCCGCCGCCGCGCCGGAGCAATCCGGGCAGCACGCGGGGTTCGGCAGGTTAGGCCCGGCGAAGGACCGGCAGCCCTGCGGCTGCGACGCTTTGACTCGACCTCCGGCACCGAAGCGCTACACTCGCGGGTGCGGACGAGGCGCGAGGGAGCAGTCGCATGGTGATCGGGCGTGGGAGACCGGGCGACCTCGCTCGTCGCCTGGGTGAGAAGCGTGACCGACAGCCCTCCCGCATGGGGGCCCGGGGTCCGCAGGACGATGCTTGGCGGCGTGAGACCTTCACGCTGCCGCGCGACGAGGCTCGCGAGATCGCACGGACCTGGTTCGATCGTTTTCCGAAGGCCGCCTATATGACCGAGATCGAGGCCTGGCGCGAACTCTCCGATGGCCGAATCGAATTCACCATCCGCCGCCTTCCTACGGCAGATTGAACCTCCTCTGCTGATCGCAGTAGAGGGTCCGATCTTAAGCCGGCATTTACCCTGATGTCGCGCGGCCGAACGAAAGATTTCCGCTGGTGTCGAACGATCTTCAGAACAAAGGCTGAGGTTAACAGAGTGTGAGGCGCTACATTAGGGTTGATACATTCCTGATCATCTTAGACAGTTTGTAGCCATATTTGCCGATGAAGCCTCCGACACGGTAAAAGATGAGCGCTAGTACGAGTGACGGGTTTGCACTCGATAGGCTTGCAGCGTTCAGCGTGGGTTCGGAGTCTTGACATGAAATATCTGTTGTTGGCGGCCGTGGCGATGTCGGCCGTGATGGGCGGTTCGGCTCTGTCCGGCGCGTCCGCCGCCGATCTGCCGCGCCGGGCACCCGCCTATGTTGCGCCAGCCTATGCGCCGATCTTCACCTGGACGGGCTTTTACGCCGGCCTCAACGGAGGCTATGGCTTCGGCAGCTCCAGCGGCCTCGGCAAGGCGCAGGCAGGCAGCCCGAGCGGCGGCCTCGTGGGCGGCACGGTCGGCTACAATCTACAGTACAATCAACTCGTGGTCGGCCTCGAAGCCGATTTCGACTACGCTTCCGTCGGCAACACCCAGACCTCGGCCGGTCCGCTGACCGCCAAGACCAACCTGAACTTTGCCGACACCATTCGGGCCCGCGCCGGCTACACCGTCAACCGCGCGCTGTTCTATGCCACCGGCGGCTACGCCGGAGGTAACGTGCATTCGACGGTCTACGATACGCCGCGCAATATCTTCGCTACGAACAGCAATTACCTGAACGGCTATGCGATCGGCGCCGGCGTGGAATATGCTTTCATGCCCAACCTGTCGGGCAAGGTCGAGTATCTCTATACCAACCTCGGCCAAGCCTACAATTACGCCGGCACGCCCGACGTGACCCGCATCGGCCTCGACACGTCGAACATCCGGGCCGGCGTCAACTATCACTTCTAGTCATCGGCCGACCCCGGTCTCGATCGGGCAGGGGCCGGGACCGGGGTGGGGATGTTGTGCAATGTCCAAAAGCCCGGCCCGTGCCGGGCTTTTGCGATTCAGGCCGCCGACGGGCGGGTCGCCTCGTAGGCCGGCACCGCGACGGCGAAATCGTCGAGCCATGCCACGAGCTTCGGGTGGTCGCCGCGCCATCGGCCGTCGAACCGGAAGTCGAGGTAGCCGAGCGCGCAGGCGAGGGCGACGTGACCGACCGTGAGAGCGCCCGAAGGCGGGGCCGCCTCGAGCGCTTCGAGCCCGCGCGACACCTTGCCGGCCTGATGCGCCATCCAGTTCGCGGCATGATGGGCGGGCTCACGGAAACGACCCTCGTAGACTTGCAGCAGGGCGGCGTCCGCGATACCGTCCGTCAGCACTTCGAGCCGCATCGCCGCGAAACGTGCGTCGGGCTCCGTCGGGATCAGCTTGGTGCCGATGGCCAGGTGGTCGAGATAGGCCAGGATGACGCTGCTGTCGAAAAGCGTCCGGCCGTCGTCGAGGATCAGGGTCGGGATCTTGCCAAGCGGGTTCTCCCGGCGGATCGAATCCGTCTCGCTCATGGTGTCGGCCGGCACCGCGGTGACGCGCGCAGCAAGCCCGAGGATCGCGGCGCCGATCCTGACCTTGCGGCCGAAGGGCGAAAGCGGCGAAGTGCGCAGTATCATGACGTGATCCGGGTTGACGAAACGCGGCCCTTAGCAAATGGCCCGACCCCGCGCCAGCCTTGACGGAGCCCTCGACGCCGATGACCTCCGCTCGGTGCCGTCGAACTTCGGGAGACGATGCATGCTGATCGTGTTCGGCGGCCTGCCGGGGACCGGCAAGACCACCATCGCTCGCGCCATCGCGCGGCGCCGTGCCGCAACCTGCCTGCGGATCGACCTCATCGAACAGGCGCTGCGGTCGGCCGGGGTCCTGGCGGGCGACGTGGGATCGGCGGGTTACGGCATCGCTCATGCCTTGGCCGAGGCCAATCTCGGCGATGGCCGGGTTGTGGTGGCCGACGGCGTCAACCCGGTCGTGGCCAGTCGGGCAGGGTGGAGGGCGGTCGCGGCCCGAGCAGGGGTCCCTATCATGGAGATCGAGTTGATCTGTTCGGACCGGCGCGAGCACCGGCGCAGGGTGGAGGGCCGCGTCTCCGACATCACGGGATTGCCGGCCCCGACTTGGCAGGCCGTGAAAAACCATCCCTACCAGCCTTGGCCCGAGCCTCACGTGGTTGTCGAGACCGCCACCCTCACGCCCGACGAAGTGATTGCGGCCGTGGAGCGGTGCATGGTTGCCTGGAGCACCCGCGCCGGAATGTCGCCGATGCCGGGCACCGGGTCATTCGCCTTTCGGGCCGAACCTGCCTAGACTGGGCGTGGGCGCGAAGACGGGACCGGAGTGTGGCCGTGCCGGACAGAGATGCGAAACGCCAGACCTTGGACAGGCGCCTCGCCGAGGCGCGGGCGGTTCTGGCTTTCGAGCGGCTTTGGCCGGTCGCGGTCGCGGTCACGGCGCTGGCGGCGGCCTTCCTGGCCCTGTCCTGGTTCGGGTTCTGGGTCGCGGTGCCGCGCGGCGTGCGGATCATCGGCGTGCTGCTCTTCACGGCGGGCCTTGTCGGCATCGCGGTGCTGGCGATCCGCGGCCGCCTGCCGGGGCGGCGCGAGGCGCTGGCCCGGCTCGACCGCGACTCCGGCGACCGTCACCGCCCCATCACGTCGAGCCAGGACGTGCTCGCGGACCGCAACGCCGATCCCGCTACCCGCGCCCTTTGGGACCTGCACCGTCGCCGGCTCGACGGCGCATTGGCGCGGGTGCGGGTCGCGGCACCCTCGCCGCGGCTCGTCGACCGCGACCGTTACGCCCTGCGGGCCGCGGCTCTGCTGCTCGTCGCGGCCGCAGCCTTCGTGGCCGGACCGGACCGCGGCGGCCGCGTCGCCGCCGCCTTCGACTGGCGAGGCGTGGGGGCGCCAGGTGCCGGCTTCCGGCTCGACAGCTGGATCGATCCGCCCGCCTATACGGGTCGTCCCCCCGTGCTGCTGACCGGGGCGGCTGCCGAGACCGCGTCCGACAGCCTGGCCAAGGGCCGGATCGTCGCGGCCCCCGTCAATTCCGCCGTCATCGTCAGGTGGTCCGGCGAAGGCCAGGTCGAGGTCGCGACCGAAGGTGCCGTGAAGCCGGCCGCTGCCGCAGCGAATGCCGCCAGAGAGCCCTCCGCCCGAGCTTCGCCGCCGGGCGCTCTGCCTGGATCAGGCCCGCCGCCGGCCGGCCAACCGACCGCGGGTGCCGAACAGCGTTACGGGCTGGCGGGCGACGGCCGCATCGTGGTGACGCGCGACGGCACCCGCATTGCGGCTTACGACATCCACGCGGTTCCGGACCTGCCCCCGACGATCGCGCTCGACGGCCAGCCGGTCCGCAACGCCCGCGGCTCGCTGACGTTGCGTTATACGATCGGCGACGACTACGGCGTCGTGGGCGCGGAGGTGGCCTTCTCCGATCCGTTGGTAGGCGGGACGCCCGTCAAGGGACGCACGCTCGTCGAGCCGCCGAAGCTTGCCCTGTCGTTGCCGGCGGCGCCTCGCGGGCTCGGGCAGGGCGAGACGACGGCGGATCTCGGCCAGAGCCCGTGGGCCGGCGCCACCGTCACGATGGTGCTGCTGGCGCGCGACGAGGGCGGCAACATTGGGCGCAGCCCGCCCACGAGCGTGGTGCTGCCGGCCCGGAGCTTCACCCAGCCGCTCGCCCGCGCCCTCGTCGAGCAGCGCCGTGACCTCGTGCTCGACCCCGACCACCGCGACAGGATCGACACGGCGCTCGACGCCCTGACCCTGGCCCCCGACCTGTTCGATATTCCGCCGGCCATCTTCCTCGGGCTCAGGACCGCCAAGACACGCCTCGACGGCGCCAAGGACGACCCCGACCTCGTGGCGGTGGCAGATCTGCTGTGGTCCATGGCGCTGCAGATCGAGGATGGCGATCTCAGCCAGACGGAACGCGACCTCCGGGCGCTGCAGCAGGCGCTCAAGGACGCGCTCGCCCGCAATGCGCCGCCCGACGAGATCAGGAAGCTCACGCAGGCGCTGCGCCAGCAGCTCGACAAGTTCCTAAGCGAATTGGCCCAGAAGGCGGAGCCGTCCGAGAAGGGCGACGCGCGGGCCGACCCCAAGACCCGCACCATCACGCCGCAGCAACTCCAATCCATGCTGGACCGCATGGAGCAGGCGGCGCGGAACGGCGACATGGCCGAAGCCCAGCGCATGCTGGACCAGCTGCGTGGCGTGCTGGAGAACCTCAAGACCGCCAAGCGCCGCTCGGACCGCCAGAACCAGGCCGCGCGCCGGATGAACCAGGCGATGGGCGACCTCGACAAGATGATGCGGGACCAACAGGCCCTGCGCGACGAGACGTTCCAGGGGGGTCGCCAGGAGCGCAAGACCGATCGGAACCAGGATCAGGCGGGCGACGAAGCGGACGCGCAGCCGGGTGACGGCCAGCCAGGCGATCCGTCGCAGAATGAGGGCGCGCCAGGCGACCAGCAGCAAGGTGACCAGCAGGGCGGGCAGTCCGGTGCCGGCCAGGGGCGATCCGGCGATCTCAAGGGGCGGCAGAATGCCCTGCGCCAGAAGCTGCAGCAGATGCAGAAGCAGATGCGCGACATGGGACTCGATGGCGAGAAAGGCTTCGACGCGGCCGGCCAGGCCATGAAGGAGGCCGAGGACGCGCTGGGTCAGGGGCAGGGCGGCAGCGACCGTGCCGTCGAGGCGCAAGGCCGGGCGTTGCGCGACCTTCAGCAGGGCGCCCAGGGCCTCGCCAAGCAGATGGCCCAGGGGCAGGGCGAGGGCGACGGTCAGGGCCAGCAGGACAGCGAGGAGGGCGAAGGCCAGGATGACGGCACAGGCGGGCGCACCGGGATGCGGACCGACCCGCTCGGCCGGCCCCGACCCGCGCACGACCAGGGCTTGGGTCAGGGTTTCGACCCCAAGGGACTTCGCGGCGGGGCAGGGCTGGCGGCCAGGGCCCAGCAGGTGCTGGAGGAGTTGCGCCGCCGCCTCGGCGACCCGTCGCGCCCGCAACTGGAACAGGATTATCTGGAACGGTTGCTCAAGCGTTATTGAGGTCCCGGGGCGGAATATGCCTGGAATTATGTGCGGAACCGGACGATTCGGCCCATCCCGGCGACGTTGTCCCGTTTGGTCGGGCATGGAGACGCGCTATAGCGTAGGCTCGAAGGATCCGGTCGAGGATGGTCATGGCGGCGCATTTCCACCAATTCCCTTGTCTCAGCGACAATTACGGCGTGCTGGTGCATGATACGGCCACGGGCGCCACGGCCGCGATCGACGCGCCCGAGGCCGAGGCCGTCATCTCTGCCTTGGACGAGACCGGCTGGACGCTCACCGACGTGCTGGTGACCCATCACCATGCCGACCATGTGGGCGGCATCCCGGCCCTCAAGGCGCGCTTCCCGGGCCTGCGGGTCGTGGGACCGGCCAAGGAGGCCAGCAAGATCGGCGCTCTCGACCTCGCGGTCGTCGAAGGCGACTTCGTGACGGTGGGCCATCTCGGCGCCAAGGTGATCGAGACGCCCGGCCATACGGCGGGCCACATCGTGTATTGGTTCGAGGAGAACGATGCGCTCTTCGCCGGCGACACGCTGTTCGCGCTCGGCTGCGGGCGGGTCATGGAAACCTCCCTGGAGGTGATGTGGGACTCGCTGCTGAAGCTGTCGCAGCTGCCGGGCGACACCCAGGTCTGTTGCGGGCACGAATACACGCAGAGCAACGCCAGATTCGCCCTCACGGTCGAGCCCGGCAATGCCGTGCTCCAGGAGCGCGCCCGCGAGGTCGAGGCCCTTCGGGCCGACGACAAGCCGACCCTGCCCACGACGCTGTCGCTGGAACTCGCCGCCAATCCCTTCCTGCGCTGCGCCGAACCTGCCGTGCAGGCCGCCGCCGGACTGCCGGGGGGCGGTCCGGCGCAGGTCTTCGCGGTGCTGCGCGAGCGCAAGAACCGGGCCTGATGGCTGGCACCGGGCCCACATCGTCGCTCTCTGCTCACGACGTGGTCCGCATCCTCGATCTCGCGCCTCATCCCGAGGGCGGCCATTACCGGGAGACCTTCCGCGACGCCGTCTGCGACGCGCAAGGGCGGGCGGTCTCGACCGCGATCCTGTTCCTGCTGGCCGGCGACGACGTTTCCGAATGGCATCGGATCGACGCTGTCGAGGTATGGCATCATCACGCCGGGGCGCCGCTCGTCCTCACGGTGTCGCCCAACGGCCATGACGCTTCTGCGCACCGGCTCGGCCCGGCGCTCGATGCCGGGCAGATGCCTCAGTTCGTGGTCCCGGCTGGCTGCTGGCAGACCGCCGTCAGTCTCGGCGCCTGGACGCTGATGGGCTGCACGGTGGCGCCGGGCTTCCGCTTCGAGGGCTTCGAACTGGCGCCGCCCGGCTGGCGACCGGTGCCGCGGCGGTAGGGCGCGTCCGTCGGTCCAGGCCTAAAGCAGGTTTTCGTATGTTGGCCCCGAAAGCGCGCTTGGTTCCCTCGTTGTTGCATCATCCCGTGGGCAAGCCCACCGGATGATGCTTAGAGCCGTTTGCGTTTACTCGAACTCATAGCCTGCGTTGACGAGGTAATTTCGGCATTCCTCGGGCTCGAAGGCGTCGATGAGCAACCCGATGGCGTTCCAGAGTGCGTCCTTGGTTCTGGC
>JAABUQ010000785.1_pt1 | contig 73460 bp, 63 predicted proteins | sample 5560001 | NCBI WGS metagenome assembly JAABUQ01 (sample SAMN10711888, study PRJNA513371) | rock metagenome | isolation source: Antarctica rocks | place: Antarctica: Victoria Land, Finger Mt nord | collected 2015-12-18 | reverse complement strand
CACCCGGTACGGTGGTGGAAGACGCCATGCTGGACGCCAAGACCAACAACTATCTCGTGGCCGCCATCACGGGCGACAAGAGGCCGAGCGGGATTGGCGTCGTGGATGTGTCTACGGGAGAGTTCCTCGCCACCGAAATCAGCCCGGACATGGGCATGGACAAAGTGGTGGAGGAAGTGATGCGGCTGGCCCCCGCCGAGTGCCTGCTGCTGCCGGGCATGGACGACCTCGCCGATGCCATCAAGGCGTCGTCGCGGGCCACCGTCACGTTCCACCAGCCCAAAGGCGTGTCCTGCACCGCGCGGCAGATTTTGCTGGACCACTTCGGCACGCAGTCGCTGCGTGGCTATGGGTGCGAAAGCCTCTCGTCGGGCCTGGATGCCGCCGCCTTGCTGCTGGACTATGTCAAGCAGACCCATCAGTCCGGCGCGGCGCATATTCGGTCGCTCGCCACCTATTCCACCGACAACTTCATGGTGCTGGATGCCGCCGCCCGCCGCAACCTGGAGCTGACACATTCTTTGGCCGACGGCGCGAAAAGCAAGAGCCTGGTGTCCCTCTTAGATAAGACCGTGACGCCGATGGGCGGTCGTTTGCTGCGCAAGTGGTTTGACCAGCCGCTTCTCTCATTGGATAAAATACACAATCGCCAGGCCGCCGTCGGTGAAATGGGCGGGGATGCCCTGCTGCGCGGCGATGCGCGCGATGCCCTGCGCGCGGTCGCCGACCTGGAGCGCTTGACTGCGCGCATTTGCGGCGGGCAGGCCAATGCCCGCGACCTGGTTGCCCTGCGCCTGTCTTTGCACGCCCTGCCCCAAGTCGCCGAAACTCTGGCCCGCGCCCCGCAGGACGGCACACTCGCCCCCATGCGCGCGGCCCTTGCTGACGTGCCCCCCGACCTGGCCGCGCTGCTGGATACTGCCATCGCCGACGACCCGCCGCTTCTTCTGCGCGAGGGCGGCATGATTAAAGATGGCTACGACCCTGACCTGGACGCGCTGCGCGCGCTGCGGTCGGGCGGCAAAGGGTTTATCGCGCAGATTGAGGAAACCGAACGCGAACGCACCGGCATTAAAGCCCTCAAAGTCGGCTTTAACAACGTCTTCGGCTACTACATTGAAGTCAGCAAGGCGAATGGCGGCAATGCCATCCCGCCCGATTACCAGCGCAAGCAGACCACGGCGAACGGCGAACGGTACATCACGCCCGCCCTCAAAGAGTACGAGGCGCAGGTGCTGGGAGCCGAGGAAAAGATTGTCGCCCGCGAGTATCAATTGTTCTGCGCCGTGCGCGATACGGTTGCCGACACGTATACGCCCGCCATCCTGAAACTCGCCAAAGCCGTGGCCCGCGTGGATGTGTTCGCCGCTCTTGCGGAAGTCGCCCTGCAGCAGCGCTTCGTCCGGCCCATTGTCCATGACGGCGACACATTAAGCATCACTGGGGGCCGCCACCCGGTCGTGGAAAGCCTGCAAAGCGGCACATTATTCGTTCCCAACGACACGCTGCTTGACGGCGACGCGACCCGCCTGCACATCATCACCGGCCCAAACTCTGCGGGCAAGAGCACTTATCTGCGCCAGGTGGCCTTGATTGTTTTGCTCGCACAGATCGGCTCCTTTGTGCCCGCCGAGGCGGCCAGCATCGGGCTGGTAGACCGCATTTTTACCCGTGTCGGCGCGCATGACGACCTTGCGTCGGGCCAGTCCACGTTCATGGTGGAGATGAACGAGACCGCCAATATCCTCAACAACGCGACCCCGCGCTCCCTGGTCATTTTGGACGAAGTGGGGCGCGGCACCAGCACATTTGACGGCCTGGCATTGGCATGGGCCGTGGCCGAATACCTGCACGCGGTCGGCGCGAAGACGCTGTTCGCCACCCATTACCACCATTTGAACGAGCTGGAAAAGACGCTGCCCGGCGCAAAGAACTTCCGCGCTGCGGTCAAAGAGCAGGGCGAGCATATTGTCTGGCTGCGCAAGATCATGCCGGGGGGAACCGACAAAAGCTACGGCATCCAGGTGGCGCGCCTGGCGGGTGTCCCCGATGCCGTGCTGCGCCGGGCCGGAGACGTGCTCAAAACCCTGGAAGCCCAAAGCAAAGGCGACCGCGTCAATGCCAAAGAGATCGCCGCCAATGCCAAGCGCGTGCAGATGACGCTCTTTGAGGCCGAGCCGCACCCGGTCTTGGACGAGCTGGCGGCCCTTGACCTCGGCACGCTGTCTCCCATTGAAGCCCTCACCAAGCTCTACGACTTGCAGCGCAAAATCAACCCCTAGTTATTCTCAAAGTTTCGGGCTTTCAAGCGTATCGCACAGGCGTTGTTAGCGCATGCCAAGCGCGTACCGACGACGGAAGAAATTGTTCCGTCGTCGGTTATGGCTTGCAACGCCGTTGCAACGCTGGGTCTGCGCCTTGAGCAGCGGCTCGGATCGCCCCCCAGCCCCCAATTCTGGGGGAGTAAGGAAAGAGGGTTACTGCCCGAATCTTTCTTGTCCCCCAGCCCTCCGGGTCTGCCAGTGCGTGATTGGGGGCGAGGGGGTGATTTTAAGCCATGCCCACAGAGGCATGGCCGTTTGGGTATAAGCACTCGGAGGACATCACAATGGCAAACATCACCCTCGCGCCGTGGCAGGTGCAGGACGAATTGATTGAGCAGCCAAGCTGGGGCGGGCGCTATATCGTTGACCTGAAAGGCTTGTCCGAAGACCCGCAATGGCAGGGCAAGAAGGTAGGGCAGTCGTATGAGTTCGCGAAGGCATCCAAGTTGGTGGACCCGCAAACGGGGGATGCGCATGCCCTTGTTGACCTGATCGCACAGGACAAAGTCGGGCTGCTGGGGCAAGCGGTTGTGGATAAATATGGGGCGGATGTGTCCCTGCTTATCAAGCTGACGCAGGCCAAAGGCAACTCGTTTCAGGTGCATCTGCCGGAGGGCAAAACGCTGGGGCACTGGCAGCCCAAGCCGGAAGCCTGGTTTTACCTCGCGCCCGGCCTGTATACGTTTGGGCTGAAACCGGGCACGTCGTTTGAAGCCTACTCGCGCGTCCTGCACACGATAGACGACGAAATGCAGCGGCTCAGCGCGGAAGTCAAAGCGGGAAAGCGCAGCGTGAACGACGCCCGCACATTGATGCAGGAGCGCATCCAAACGCTGAATCCGTATGCCTACGTGAACATGGTGGAGGCCCAGACCGATGACTTGATTGACCTCACGCCGGGCGCGATCCACCACTCGTGGGAGCAGGACGACGCGCGGTTCCCGGATGGCAACCTGGTCTACGAAGTGCAGCTTGATGTTCCCGACGACAAGTGTTCTATGCGCGGCTTTGACAAAGGCAAGTTTCTGGATGACGGGGGCGTGCGCCCCACCCATGTCGTCGACTATCTGGCGACAATCGGGCAGGATGCCGAGCACAGCGATCTGTCGCGGCATCTCCGCAAGCCGCAGATGGTGGCGGACAAAGATGGCTGCAAAACCGAGTCGCTGTTTCGGACGCCCTACTTCAACCTGGATAGATTAACGATCAATCCGGGCGGTTCATTGGAACAGTCGCTTGCCGACGGCTTTCACCACCTCTTTGTGCATGGAGGCACGGCAAAGATCGGCGGCAGGACACTGGAGCAGGGCCGCTCGTATGTGCTGCCCGCCGCGCTGGGCGCGTACACGCTGGAAGCGACCCAATCGCCCATAGTCATACTGAAAACGTTTCTGCCGGTGGGTGAGGACAGCGCTTATCCATCCGCTCCCGCCCTGTAGGATGCGCCGTCCTGTTTGCGCAAAGCGCCGCGTGAAAGCCATGTCGTTCTTTATCGGCCCAAGCGGGTTCCCCCCGGCAGCAGGGTGGGGGTGAGGAACAGCAGCCGCACTGTGCCGTTCGGCGCGTCCGGCAGGCGGGCGACAACAGTGCCGCCGCTCCCAACCGCCTGGCTTGTCACAGCGGGCTGAAGCAGCTCCACGGACAATGCGCCATCGGCATCTTCGCGCGGCACCAGCGAGAGGGGAATGCGGCCGTTCCCAATGTCATGCAGAAGGGCGTCAATGGGAGTGTCTTCGCGCGTGGTCAAGCGGATGTGGTCACTGGCGGGCAAGCGCCCCGAATGAAAAGCGGCAAGCAGGGCTGTGTCTGACGCCGCAGGGGTAATCCCCAACCCTTTCAATGCGGCAGGCGAAACCGTCACCAAAGAAACATCGGTGCGGATCATGTCCAGGTCTCCGTCCAGATGCCTGACAAGGGCGCGGACACGGGCATAGCCATCGGGCGTTGCGTAAGCGATAATCGTGTTGTCGCCCTGATGCGCGTAAATTGAACCGACGCCGGGCAAGAGTGATTGGCCGGACGCCGCGGGAACTTGCGCCCGAACCGAACCGGCGAGCAGGGTTGTGAGGGACACTATGAACACCGGGCAAAGCGCGGCAAAACAAAAGCGTTTCATGGGACAAAGTCCTTTCAATCGGCGTATTCCAGCACATGGGAGCGGTCGCGCACCATCACGCTGGAAGTCGCTTCCGCCGTGGTGATCTGCATATCAGACCCTCCCTCAAAGTCCAAAATCAAGGTCGTGTCTGCCTGACGCACGGCATGCACGACTGCGCCCGGCGTACCGCCTGTCACATCGCCCCCTGTCTGCACGGTCATAGAAGAGCCGTCACCAAAAGAGAGGACCGCTTCCGTGCTCTCGGAAGACACGGTAGTCAAGGTGCGGCCTTTGAGCAGGGCCGAGAGCTTATGGTTGCCGGTCATAGAGTGAGTGCTTCTTTCTAGCCTTGACCTTGTGCGGCCACGTAGCCGTGCTGAATGGCATCCTGCTCGGACATAAAAGCGCCTGTCTTGGTCGTGCCGTAATGCGGGGAGCCGGAACCAAAGTATTTGCCGGAGCGCGTGTTGACCCATACCTGTCCGTTTGTAGAGGAAGGAACGGCAGAAGACGACGCATTGGCAGAGGCGTCTTGATTACCAGCAGAAGAGCGGTTGTAAGACGCTGCACGGGCTTGACCACGCCGCCCGAATGATTGGCCGGAAGGCGTGCTTGTCCCAAAGATACGCTTGTAAGCGCCGATCCAATCCACAGCGATTTCGTGCTGGGCGGTCACCAGGTCAAGCTGGTTGGTGCAGATGTCGGCGTGCAGCCTGTTTTCCAGGGCATCTTTGACGTGCGCATTCCACGGCTGCGTCTTGAAGGACTCAGGCCACAAGTTCTTGGGGGAGTTGGAGCCGCCGAGTTCCAGCGAAATCAGGTGGTCTACCTCAAAATCGCCCGCTTTGTGCGACGTGATGCCATAGGAGGCATACACCTGACGCTTGACGGCTTCGGGGACATTGCGCACTTTTTGCGTGTAGCCCGGCACGCAAATATCCTCGCGCGTCACAGGCAGTGTCGCGCCGGGCGTGAGCTTTGGGTCAGGAGCGATGGGCAGGCCCTGCGTGTTGGATGGCGGCACGTAGGAGACGCCCTGCCGGGTTTGCACCAGTGCCTGTTCTCGTGCAGGCGAAGCATTGTGGCAGCCTGTGCCCATAACAACAGCCAGGCTGCCCAGGAGGGGCAGGACAAGCATCCGTGTGCTACAATAAGTGTGTGCCATGAGTGTTCCCGAACCTTTGCTGGAGCCGAGCTTTCTGCGGCGTTTGGATGCGCTGCGTCTTATAGCCCGCCGCCCGGTGGCGAGCCTTGCCAATGGCAGCCGCCGCTCCGCCCGGCGCGGAACGTCCACGGAGTTTGCCGACTTTCGCGAGTATGTGCCGGGCGACGACCTGCGGGCCGTAGATTGGAACGCCTATGGGCGCCTGGAAAAGCTGTTCCTCAAGCTCTTTGTGGATGAAGAAGATCTCGCCCTGCACCTGCTGCTGGACTTGAGCGGCAGCATGGCGTTCGGCACGCCGATCACCAAGGCATTGTACGCAAAAAAGCTGGCCGCTGTCCTGGGTTACGTCGCCCTCGCGCGCGCAGACCGCGTGTCGGCATCAAACCTCGGCGGGGCGATGGCCGGCCCGCCCCCATTCCTGCGCGGGATGCAGGGCGTCGGCGCGCTGTTTCAGAGCCTGCAAAGCATGCTGGTGCAGGGGGAAGCCGACGCCGCCCGCGCCCTAGGCCGTTATGCATCTCAGGCGAGGACGCCGGGAACGGCGATTGTGTTTTCCGACTTCTACGATGAGAACTGGGCGCAGGGCCTCCAAGCCTTGCGCGCGCGGCGCTTTTCTGTTGTCCTGGTGCAGATACTTACTCCCTTGGAGATGCGCCCCCAAACTGTCGGCAATGTGCGCCTCACAGACGCTGAAACCGGGCTGTCGGAGGAAGCCACTCTTTCGCCGCAGGCGCTGGAACAGTATCAGGACCGCTTGCGTTTGTTTCTTGCCTCGCTGGAAGCATCTGCCCGGCGCTACGACATGGACTACGTGCGCCTGGAAACAGACCTATCACTGGAGCAGGCCGTGCGGCAGTTATCGGGAGCAGGCGGCATTCTACGTTAACTCCGTACCGTACAAGCGATCCCCAAAATCACCCAGGCCGGGCAGGATATATTTGCGGCTGTCCAGGGCACGATCCAGGCCCGCCGTGTAGATTTCCACATCCGGGTGAGCGCGGTTGAGGGTTTGGACACCTTCGGGCGCGGCGACAATACACAGCATCAGCACACGGCCCGCACCTGCGTCTTTAATAGTGGTAATCGCCTGCGCCGCGCTGCCGCCCGTTGCCAGCATAGGGTCTAAGACTAGGGTCGTGCGCCCGGTCATAATCGGCGGCAGCTTGGCATAGTAAGAACTCGCTACTGCCGTCGCGTGGTCACGCTCCAGGCCGATGTACCCCACGGAGACTTCGGGAAAGAACTCCACAATCGGGTCAAGCATGCCCAGGCCGGCCCGCAAGACCGGCACGGCCACCAACTGCTCATCCAGCACACGGCTCTCCATCTCTTCCAGCGGCGTTTGGATGGAGCGTCCGCGCAGGGCGAGGCTCTGGGTGGCTTCCACCGCCAGCAGCACAGTCAGCCGCTTGGTCAGCAGGCGAAACAGAGCAGGCTTGGTCGTGCGGTCGCGCAGGTGCGTGAGAAAGTGAGCCGCAAGGGGATGCTGGAGGACATGGACATTCATAAAGGGCATCCCGGAACCAGGGCGGGCAGCACGCGATGAGTTTTGCAAACCCAATCAACTGGCTGTGGCTGCTGCCGCTGGCAGGCGCGATTGTGCTATTGTGGCTGCACCGGCCCCGGCGCGAGCCGCTGATTGTCCCCTCGCTGCGGCTGTGGCGCGGCCTGGCGACCGAAGACAGCGCCGATCCCACACGGCGCTTTTTGCGTCGGCACCTGCTGTTGTTTCTTCAATTGCTGACGGCTTTCCTGCTGATATTGGCGCTGGCCCGGCCTTTTTTGTTCGGAAGCGCCTTGGCTGGGCAGCGCTATGTGCTTGTTGTGGACAATTCGGCGTCCATGCAGGCGACCGATGTCCGGCCATCACGATTGGAAGCGGCCCGACTGGAGGCCGCGATGTTTATCAGGCAGCGCCTGCGCCCCGAAGACACGGCCCTTGTTCTGCAAACCAGCCCGCGCGCGCAAGTTCTCTGCCGGACAACAAACGACCCCGCCCGCCTGCGTGCCGCATTGAGCCAAGTTTCCCCTACCGATGCGCCGGGCGATATGGCTGGCGCGCTGACACTAGCGCAATCCATTGCCGGCAGCAAAGCCGGAGCGCATCTGCAAGTTTACTCCGACGGCCTTTCTGCAACAATGGGCAGCCGCGACACCCCCGCGCCCGGTATGGATACCCATCAAGTGGTCATAGGCGCCCATCACCCCGACAACATCGGCATCACCGCCGTGGGCATTCAGCCTGCGGGGGGAGCAGGCCAAACCCTCTCCGTCAGCCTTCAGCAGGCGGGGCAGGGCACGCATCCCGGCCTGACACTCGCTTTGTCCCAAGACGGCAGGCTGATAGATGCCCGGCAGGTCACGTTCACGCGGGGCACGTTCCAGGCAGAGTTTACGCTGCCCGCCTCCAATGCTGCTCATATCGTAACCGTGCGTCTGGATCACTGCACGGACGACCTGGCAAGCGACAACAGCGCGTCCCTGGTGATCGCCCCGGCCCACAAAACGCGCGTGCTGCTGGTCTCGCAAGGCAGCGTCTTTCTCCAGCGCGGCCTCGGCTCCCTGCCCAATGTCCAGGTATCCGAAGTCACGCCTGCGCAGTTTGCCGCCCTGTCCGGGCAAGCCCCCTCCGCCGATGTGGTCGTGCTGGAGGGCAGCTTTCCGGCAGCCGCCGTGCCGGCGGGTCGTTACCTCACCTTCGGGCGGGCCGGTCTGCCCACTCCCCTGACATTCACCCCGCAGCCGCCCGCCGACACCCCGCAGCCGCCCGCCGATGTGACTGTGCAGGGGCAGAACCGCGCGCATCCTGTCATGCGCTTTGTAGACATGCGCAGCGTGCGTGTCCGCAGCACAACCCGCACACACTCTGCGGGGTGGGGGCAAACCCTGGTGGACGGCAGCGACGGCCCCCTGTTGGTCGCCGGAGAAGCCAATGGCAGCCGCGTCGTCTCCGTCGGCTTCAATCTGACCGACTCGGACTTTCCCTTGCGCGTTGCCTTTCCCCTGTTCCTCGCCAACAGCATCGCGTGGCTGACCGAAGGCAGCGCGCCCGGCGCCGTGCAGCCCGGTTATGCCGCCGGTCAGGCCGCGCAGGTGACATTGCCTCCCGACGCGCATGCGATGCAGGTAATTCAGCCCGATGGGACAACGCGCACTGTTTCCACGCCGCCGGGGGGCGGAACAATAGACTTGGAAGACACATCGCAGGTCGGCATCTACACCCTGAAAGGGCCAGCCGGAGCGAGTTACCCGGTGGCTGTCAACTTGCTCAATCCCACGGCGAGCGCACTTGTTCCCCGGCAGCCGCCCCTGCTTCAGCACCCGATACCAAGCGGCGGGGCAGGCGTAATGCATCGCGTTCATCGGGATTGGTGGACAGTGGCCGCGACCCTCGCCCTGCTGCTGCTGGCCGCCGAATGGTGGGTCTACCACCGCCACAAGAGTGTCCAATCTCACTCAGCCCATCCTCTCGTATTGTGATGGCCTCCGGCAAGGCGCTGCGCCGATGTTCCCACGGCTTTCCTACGGTGTATCAACGGCGCACCGACGACGGAAGAGTTTGTTCCGTCGTCGGTACACCGCTGATGAGCCTGGGAAATGCGTAAGAGCCGCCGACGCGACACGGAGCACAGGCCGAGCGAAATTGGACACTCCGCCCGCCAAATGTGACTTGACAAACGCAGCAATGCACCCAAGCAGGAGTTTGACTTTCTGTTCCCGAACCATACGCTTATTCTTGCAAGAGATTGTCGATCTTATGAGCGAACTTGAAGACGAAATCCGGCGTCGCATCCTGGCCGAGCGTGCCGTGGAACGGGCCGAAGTGACGCCCCGCGTGCCAGGCGCTTCGGCGCCCTCGCCTGCCGAGCCGGAGGCACGGCCTTACTACGCGCCTCCGCCCCCGCCGGCAAACCCCAGTCTTTTGCAGCGCAAGCAGCAGAAGGGCGGCATTGTCGGGGCCATCGCTACGCTTCTCCTGCTGCTTGCCAAAGTGGGCGCGCCCCTCTTTGTTGTTCTTGCCAAACTGAAGTTCCTGCTGGTGGGCCTCAAGCTGCTGACCTTCGGCAAAGTGCTGCTGACATTCAGCACCATGCTGCTGAGCATGTGGGCCTATGCGCACTTCTACGGGTGGCCGTTTGGGGTCGGCATGGTGCTGCTGATCTTTATCCATGAGTGCGGACACGCCCTCGCCGCCCGCATGCGCGGCATTCCGTCTACGCTGATGGTGTTTGTGCCGTTTATGGGAGCGGCGGTCTTCACCAAGCGCTCCGGCAAGAACATTGCTGAAGATGCTTTTATCGGCATCATGGGGCCGGTTGTCGGGACGCTGGGCGCTCTCGCCTGTGTCGCCGGCTACGGCATCACGGGCGCGACTTTCTGGCTGGCTTTGGCCGAGTGGGGCTTTCTGGTCAACTTGTTCAACCTCACGCCCACGGTGCCGCTCGACGGCGGCTGGATCGCGCCTTTGTTTTCGCCCAAGCTGCTGGCCTTCGGCGTCATCCTGCTGCTGTTTGTCGGCTGGCGCAATCCTCTCATTCTCGTGCTGGCCGCCTTGAGCATTCCACGCATCATCGGCGGCTGGCGTGCCGACCCCAAGACCCAGCCTTATTATCAAGCGACTTCATCCGACCGATGGAGGTTCGGCTTTGCCTACTTTGGGCTGGCGGCATTCCTCGGTGTAGGCTACATGCTGCTGCGTCAGTTTCTGCTGGTTCATCATCCTGTTCTTGCATGATCTTCTCTTGCGAAGGAAACCCTATGACATCTTCTTGCTTTTATCACCCCGCGCAGGCCGCTGAGTCGACGTGCGTTCAATGCGGCATGCCGATTTGCGGCCAGTGCCGCGAGACCGTGGCGGATAAGACTGTCTGCAAGCAATGCGTCGGTAAAATGCGTGCGCGCGTGGAGCGTGAGCTTGCCGCCAACCCCACTGCCGGACTGCCTCAAACGCACATGGGGCAGCCGCCTCCGGCTGCACCCGGCGCATGGCCCCCGCCGCCCATGGCAGCCGCGTCGCCTGTCCAATCGCTGCCGCCTGCCGCGCCGGGTGTCGGGCGGATACTTGCGGGCGTCGGCCTTTCCGCCGTGCTGGGCCTGATTGGAACAGCCCTTTGGGTGGCTATCACTGTGTTCGCGCACTTTGAGTTGTCTCTTGTGGCGATAGGCGTGGGCTGGCTGTGCGGCTGGGGCGCGCTGACAGGCTGTGGGCAGGGCGGCAAAACAGCGGCGATCATTGGAGCAGTGGCGGCTTTGGGAACAACGCTGATCGGGGCATCTATCCTGGGCGGCGGGAGGCCGGGATTGTTTGAGTGGTTCTGCGTTGCTGTGGGCGTGTATGAGGGCTATATTGTGCCGATGCGCGCGGCAAGGCGGGCTTAGGCGTTGTCAAAACAAAGCCCCGCGCGCCAAACGGCACGCGGGGCTTTGTCTATGATGGTTGTCAGGAACGCGGCATCGGGCCGGACGGCAGGTTGACGGGCTGATCGCCCAGGTCTTCCACGCCTTCTTCGCGCAGCGCATGAAGAAGCGTTTCTATGGTGCTGGTTGCCAAACCCACGCGCGTATCGGCGGCTCCGTAGTACATAAATATCCTGCCGTCCATCTCCACAACGCCTGTGGGAAAGACGACGCCGGGGATAAAGCCGCTGCTTTCGTAGTGTTCCTTGGGGCCAAAAATCCAGCGCGGCATGCGCCTCAGCACTTTGCGCGGGTTTTCCAAGTCCAGCAGCGCTAGCCCGACCCGGTAGATTGGGCCATGCGACGTGGACTTGACGCCGTGATAGATCAGCAGCCAGCCTTCGGGCGTCTCTATGGGAACAGGGCCTGTGCCGACCCGGTCGCCGTCCCACCACGGCCCGCCGCGCTCTTCAATAATGCACCAGGGCTTGCCCCAGTGGATTAAGTCTTCGCTCTCAGTCAGCCAAATATGCTCCTGGCCGCCCAGCATCGGGCGGTGCAGCATCCAGTATTTCCCGCCGATCTTGCGCGGAAAAATGGCGGCGTCCTTGTTGTTGGGGGCGATTACCAGGCCGTAGCGCTTGACCTTGCGAAAGTCTTTAGTGGTCGCCAGGCAGATGCCCGCACCGCGCGGCGAATAACCCGTGTAGGCGATCACATACTCGCCGCGCTCTTCCAGATAGGTCAGGCGCGCATCTTCGCAGCCCCACGACTCGTAGGGCTGCTCTTCATCATCGGGTTCGCGCAGGCCCGGCGCGAGAATAGGAATGTATTCTATGCGCCAGTTGTCCACGCCGTTTTTGGAGCGGGCGACCGTGATATGCGACGAGCCTTCCTGGTCCAGCACGCGCAGCAGCAGCAACACTTCGCCGTCTACGATGTGCGCGGCAGGGTTGCACACGCAGTCGCAGGGGTAGGGCAGGTCATGCGGATTGATGATCGGGTTTTGGGGGTGGCGTTCAAACAGTTCGTGTTCCAGCAAAGACGGCGGCCCTTTCCACTCAGACGCGAGGTAAGCCTCGCAGTGACGACGTTATACCCGATACGCACGCAAAAAGCCTCCGCCCGCGCGGAGGCTTTTGGGCTGCCGGCATTTGGGAGTGCCTGATTTCGCTCGGTTTGACGACTGCTTTTTTCTCTAGGGATTGATATTGTTCTCACGGGAGCGCCTGGGCGCTGCTGCGGTGTGCCCCGCGTGTACCGACGACGGAAGAAATTGTTCCGTCGTCGGTCTGCCGTGGAAAAGCCTGAGGCACAGGTGCGGTGTGCCGTCGCGATACCAAGCAAAGACCGTGCCCTGATGGACACTCCCCGTTGTTTGGCTGTATTCAGCCTTCCAGCAGCAGGGTTTCCGGGTCTTCAATCAGCTCTTTGATCTTCACCAAAAAGCGCACGGCCTCGCTGCCGTCCACAATCCGGTGGTCATAAGACAGCGCAAGGTACATCATAGGACGCACGACGACTTCGCCTTTGACCACCATCGCCCGATCCTGGATTTTGTGCAGGCCCAGAATGCCGACCTGGGGGGCATTGAGGATCGGCGTGGACATCAGCGACCCAAACACGCCGCCATTGGTGATGGTGAACGTGCCGCCCTGAAGCTCAGGCAGGGTCAGCGTGTTTTCACGCGCGCGCTTGGCAAGCCCCGCGATGCCCTGCTCGATCTGCGCAAAGGTCTTCTGGTCGGCATCGCGCAGCACGGGGACTACCAGTCCTTCTTCCGCGCCGACGGCGATCCCAATGTCATAGTACAGTTTTTTAACGATCTCCGTGCCCTGTATTTCTGCATTGAGCAGCGGGAATGCTCTTAATGCCCCAACACTGGCTTTGGTGAAGAACGACATAAAGCCCAGGCCGATGCCGTTTTTCTCCTTGAACGAGTCTTTGCGGCGGGCGCGGATTTCCATGATCGCCCCCATATCCACCTCGTTGAACGTGGTCAGCATGGCCGCGTTGTGCTGGGCTTCCACCAGGCGCGTGGCAATTGTCTGGCGGCGGCGGCTCATGCGCAGGCGCTCTTCCGGCCTGCCGCCGGTTTGTGCAGGAGCCAAAGCAGGCAGAGCCACAGCGGGGGTGGGTTTGGGCGTGGCGGGCGCGGGCGCAGGGCTTGCCGCAGCAGGCATAGCAGGCGGCGCCGGGGGCGGCGCAGACTGGCCCAGGTACGAAGTGACATCGTCTTTGGTGACGCGTCCGCCCGGCCCACTGCCGACCACTTTCTGCAAGTCCAGTTTGTTGTCTTCGGCCAGGCGCGCGGCCAGAGGCGTCGCAGGCTGGCCTGCGCCCCCGGACGCTGTGCGCCCGTTGGAAGGCACGACGGCAGACGCAGGGGCTTGTGCTGATGCCGCTTCCGGGGCAGGCGCGGCGGGCGCGCCATCTGCGACAGTCGCCAGCAATGCCCCGACGTTCACAGTTGCGCCTTCGGGTTCGGCGATGGATTGCAGGACGCCTCCTGTTTCGGCGGGCACTTCCACGTTGACTTTGTCGGTCTCAATCTCAACAATGGCTTCGCCTGCCGCAACCGTGTCGCCTTCTTGTTTCAGCCAGCGCGCGATGGTGGCTTCCACGACGGACTCGCCCATTTGGGGCACTCGGATTTCAACGGGCATGGGTGGCTCCGCTCCTTTGTTCTGCGCGTTCAGATTGCTGGGGGTCGGCTGAGCCGTTGCGCTTGCCGTTTTTGGACTGCGCGGGCAAGGTCGGCACGCTGGACAAGGCCGCAGACAGCACGCGGCTTTGCTCGGCTTCGTAGCGCATCCCTGACCCTTCGGCGGGGCTTGCCGACTCGGGGCGGCCGATATACATCACTTCCACGCTGGGCGTGACCAGGGCGCGCAGCCGCGACGACATAAACTTCCAGGCCCCCATGTTGCGCGGCTCCTCCTGCAGCCAGACCAGCTCGCGGACATGGGGGTACTGGGCCAGCACTGCGCGCAGTTCGGCTTCGGGAAACGGGTACAGTTCTTCCACGCGGGCAACGGCAACGCGTTCGGCGAGTTCCATGCCTTTGCTTGCGGCGAGGTCTACGGCCACTTTGCCGGAGCACAAGACCAGGCGCGTCACTTTCGCGGCCACATCGGGGGCGGGGGGTGTGTGCAGCACAGGCTGAAACGCGCCTTCCGAAAGGTCTTGGAGCGACGAGCCTGCGCGGGGGTTGCGCAGCAGGCTCTTGGGCGTCATGATAATCAGCGGGCGCGGCATTGTCTCCAAAAGCGCCGTTTGGCGGCGCAGCACATGGAAATACTGAGCCGCGGTGGTGCAGTTGACAATGCGCACGTTGTTGTTGGCCGCAAGCTGCAGGTAGCGTTCCAGGCGCGCGCTGCTATGCTCCGGCCCCTGGCCTTCCGCCCCGTGCGGCAGCAGCAGGACGAGCGAAGGCGTCTGCTGCCACTTGGCATTGCCTGAGACTAAGAATTGGTCCACAATCACCTGCGCGCCGTTGGCGAAGTCGCCGAACTGCGCTTCCCACAGCACCAGGGCGCGGACGGCATGGATGCTATACCCGTACTCAAAGCCCAGCACTGCGTTCTCGGACAGAGGGCTGTTGTAGACACCGAACGATGCCCGTGCCTGGGGCAGCATTTGCAGAGGCGTGTAGGTCTGCCCGGTTGCAGCATCATGCAGCACGCTGTGCCGCGAGCCGAATGTCGCCCGCTGGCTGTCCTGCCCGCTGAGCCGGATGGGCTTGCCGTCTTCCAGAATGCTCGCAAAGGCAAGAGCCTCGGCATGGCCCCAGTCAATGCCCTGGGGTTCGTCCAATGCCCCACGCCTGCGCAGCAGGATACGCTCCACTTTGGAGTTGGGCGTGAAGCCGTCGGGACGCACCAGCAAGGCTTCGTTCAGCCGCCGCAGTCGCTCGGCAGGCACGGCTGTCTTGAGAGGGCCGAACAGCGGCACGGCCAGCGCGTCTTTGCCTTTTTGCCCCACAAAGCTGGGCTGGGCCGTGCGCGCTTTTTCCAGCTTCTCCTGCACGCGCGCGACCAGGGCTTCCGCCTCGTCGCGCGTGACAATCCCTTCCTTCTCCAATTGACGCGCCCACAGGGCGCGCACGGTCGGGTGCGCAGCGATCTTCTCATACAAACGCGGCTGCGTAAAGGCGGGTTCATCGCCTTCGTTGTGCCCGTTGCGCCGGTAGCCGATCAGGTCAATGAGGAAATCTTTGCCGAACCGTTCGCGGTACGCATGCGCCATGCGGGCGGCGGCGACACACGCCGTCGGATCGTCCGCATTGACATGGATAATGGGGATTTCAAAGCCCTTCGCCAGGTCGCTGGCATACAGGGTTGAGCGCGAAGCTTCGGGCAATGTCGTAAACCCAATCTGGTTGTTGACAATGATGTGAATGGACCCCCCGACCGTGTAGCCGGGCAGCGCGGACATATTCAGCGTTTCCGCCACGATGCCCTGTCCCGGAAACGCGGCGTCGCCGTGGATTTGGATGGCGAGCGATGCTTTTGGGTTGTGCCGGGGCGCGCCCGCATGCGAGCGGTCGTCCTGCGCGGCCCGCGCCCGCCCGGTCACGATGGGGTTGACAAACTCCAGGTGGCTGGGGTTGGGAGTGAGCGTGATCGGCATATCCCGCATGCCGTCCTCGGTGTACGTCCGCCGCGCGCCCAGGTGGTACTTCACGTCCCCGCTGTAGCCGTCCGTGCCGCCGCCCGACACGGCATTGGCATCGTCGGGCTTGACATGCTGGAAGCCTTCCAAAATGGCCGCGTAGGGCTTGCCCAGAATGTGCGCCAGCACATTCAATCGTCCCCGGTGCGCCATGCCCATGACCACTTCCTGCGTCCCGACCTGCGCGGCCTCATGGATAACCGAGTCCAGCAGGGGCACGAGCATGTCCGTGCCTTCAATCCCGAAACGCTTGACCTTGCCGAACGCTTTGTCAATGAACTTTTCAAAGCCTTCCACTTCGGTCAATCGTTCCAGCACTTCGCGCTTCTGCGCGGGGCCAAAGCCCTCAAAAAAGCGCCGGCTTTCAATCGCCTGCACCAGCCATTGACGTTCTTCGGCCACCTGGATTTGATCATCTTCATAGCCAATCGGCCCGGAATACGCCTGCCGCAGCTTGCCCAGGGCTTCCAGGGCGTTTTGCGCCCCCTCGGCCAGCGGCCCGCCGACCACCGAGGCAGGCAGCGCGGCTAGATCGTCGGTGGTGATCCCATGCGTTTCCAGTTCCAGGCCGGGGTCGCCCGGCGGCGTGCTGCCCAGCGGGTCAATATGCGCCGTCAGATGTCCGAGTTCACGCACCATGCGGGCCACCCGCGCCGCCCCGACAACTTTGTCCACATCCAGCGTCCTGCCCGGCGTGGGCGCGGCAGCAGGCGGAGTGGAACCGTCCGGCGCAGCAGGGGCGGCAAGCTCAGGCGTCCACCCGGCAAACAGCGCGCGCGTTTCTGCGTCCACGGACTGCGGGTTCTGCAAATAGCGGTCGTAAAGGTCAAACACGTACCCGGCATTGGGTCCGTAAAAGTCTTGAAGCTTAGTCATCGCGATGGTACCTTCGCTAGTTGGGTGCGTCCCAAAAGGGTCTGAAGGGCGCTTGTGCCGCCTGCGCGGGCAGGCTGCGTAAAATATAGTGTCTATTGTACCCAAATTGGGCGGGTTCCGCCATGCTTTTGCAAGATAAGCCACACCGAAGGCACACGGGGTTGAAACCCCGTGCCAACGTAATAAAACCCACCTGAAGCACTGGCTACCCGGAGGGCGTGGGTTGAAGATAAACTATTCCTAACCCGCGAAGGCGGGTTTTCTATGAGCAGCACGGGGTTTCAACCCCGTGTGCCTCTACAATTGCACCACGCCGCCTGCAATTCAGCAGCGGGCTTTGCAGGCGTTTGTTTGGCATTGCACAAGCGTTGCCCGCTCTTTCCCAGCCTGTACCAACGACGGACGGTTTTGTTCCGTCGTTGGTACGCGCCTGAAACGCCCATAAAACGGCTTGGCAACGCCGGGAGATGTTCGTGGCTAGGGGTGGAGCGGGGCGAATAGATAAAAACAAACGCGGCTTTTGCGGGTCATTACCACGTCGGAGACAGCGGCGGCGAAGTCGGGGGGCAGGGGGTCGGCTTTGGGGGTTTTCAGCACGACCTGCTTGCGGGCCACGCGCTGCGCCTCGGTCAAAGTCGCAAACATCAAAGGGCGCGTGTCGCCGAACAGGGCGAGCGGGCTGACTGATTGTTCGGAGCCGGGCAGGCGCTCCCCGAAGAACGGGTCAAAGCAAACCACGTCAAACGCGCGGGAAGGGCAGGCGCGCAGAAACAGCGCGCTGTCGGCGGAAAGCACCTGCACGCGGCGCATCGCGTCGCCCAGGTCTTTGCCCAGGGCGCGAGCGGGGTTCTGCATGCCTGCGCGCGTGACAACCGCAAGGGCCGGGGCGCTTTCCAAACCGACCACGGCGCCGGACGGCCCGCAAAGCAAAGACGCCAGGGTCGCTTCGGTGCCGAAGCCCAATGTGCAGTCCAAAACGGCATCGCCGGGGATGATTTGGGCGGCCTGCACAAACAAGTCGGGTTCGCCGCGTTCCAGCGAGGCGGCCCGAATGGGCAGCAGGTTGGCATGGTGGGCGTAGGTGGTGCCGGTGGGCAGGTCAAACAAACGCAGGCCCGCATGTTCCACGACAAGCAGGCGCGAAACGTGGGCGCTGTCGGCGACTTCCAGCAAAGTCTCGTCGCGGCGGGGGACAAAGGGGGCGTTTAACTTTTGGGCGAGCGCGCGGGCTTGGGCCGTCCGCCCGGCATGGAACCGAGAAGCCGTGGTGACCGCAAGCGGCAGGTCGGTCACGAGCGGCGCACCGCATCTTTGACGGCCTGCACAGAGGCGATACTTGTCAGCAGGCGCGTGACACCCGCATCCAGCAAAGCGGGGACAGAGTGGGGGGCTTCGGCAAACGCAATGAGAGGAACGGAAGGGGCACGGGCGAGGCGCGCATCAGCCGCAGGGGGCGCGACAAGCAGCAAGCCGTCCACAGCGGCGAGCGCTTCGGGGGTCGGCGCTTCTTCCAGGCCCAGCACGGCATCCAGGGCGACGCGGCCATAGGCGATGTCGTCAGCGTCCAGTTCGGCTTCCAAGCCGTCCAATTCGGCACGGGCTTCTTCGGCCAGCGCGGATGTGTCCAGGACAAGATGCACCGGCCCCCACGCGGCGGCCTGCGCGAGTGCGGACAGGGCCACGCGCTCCAGGGGCACTTGCAGAAACAGCGTCTTGCCGCCCATGATGTCGCCGATGTCGCGCAGGCGCAGCAACTGCTCGGCGGCAGTCAAAAAATCATTGTCGTGCCAGATCACGCCGCTTTCCGGGATCAAGACCCCATCGGCTCCGGCCTCCATCGCCGCCTGCACATCGTCCCAGTCCGCAGCGGCGGCCAGAACGGGAACGGCCAGTCCGCTCCCGCCGCGCCGCGCTTCCACGTGGACGGGTTCCATAAAGAACCGCCGCGCCCGTCGCCCAGGCCCCTGATAGCGGGCCAGTGTCTGCGCATCGGGGGCGACATAAATGCGGCCTCGGTCGCCGTCCACAATGACAATATCGCCTTCGCTTGTTTCGGCCAGAAGGTCATCGCCCGCATCGGCAACAACAGGGCAGCCGGGGGCAGGGGAAAGGGGCAGATCGTCGCCCAGCGCGGCCCCAATCACTTGGAGGCCGGGAAAAGACGACTGGAGAAAGCCGGGCGGCAGACGCCGGGCGACAACGACAATCTGGTCGGGATCAGGCAGGTCCAGCCCGGCCCGCATCAGGGTTTCGCCCATGCGCCGCTGCCGCTCCGGGGCCAATTGGGGCATGCCGAAGGTTTCCTCCAGGCGAGCGGCGGCGGCAATCGCGATGCCGGGCGCAAGAGAGTGGCCGTGGTAAATCTGCATCAGCGGGTGGGGGGCGCAGCGGGCGATGCGGCAGGCGCGGCGACACTGGACGCGGGGGCGGGAATATCCGGGGCGGCGGATGCAGGCGGAAGGATGTCGGCCTGTTCGGGCGGCACATTGAAGTGTCCGTGGATGCTGGGGCCGGGCAGAAAGATATACTCGCTGCCTTCCTTCAGGCCCATCTTGACAAGGGGCGCATGAATTTCGCCGTCGCCGTTGTGTCCGTGGACATTGCCTTTAAGCACCACGGTTTGGGCGCGGGTGTCATACTCGCCCGCATCCGCTGTCAGGACGCGGTCTTTCTGATGAATGGTGAGCGCGCCGGGCACGCGCCCGACCTTTTGCCGGTAATCATAAGTCATCAAACTGCAGGTGAGTGTCGCGGCGTCCTTGAATTGACTGCGCACCGACGTCAGGGAAGTGTTTTTAGCAGGCTTGACCACCAGCACGATGCTGCCGGTGAGTGTCGCCAGATGCCGGGTAAAGTCCACAAAGCCCTGCGCGCCCGTCAGGTCGTTTTGGGCATCATACAGATGCACGGCGGTGGAAGATTTGGCATTGAGGGCGCGCTGCTGATCGTCCAGAGCGACAATGGCCGTCGCTGTTTTCAAGTAGGCGTCGTCCTGGCTAAACGTCACGCCCTGGCTCATTTCCACCGTCCGGGGGGCATTCAGCCAGCGGGCGGCTCCGGCATCATACGACACCGTTTGTGAGGGCGCGGGCGGGGGTAATGCAGGGCGGGCGGGAGCGGCGGAAGGGGCGGCGTGCAGCAGCAGGGTTGTGCCTGCGAGCATCAGCAGGGCGCTCCCAAACAGCAATCGTCGGTAGGGGTGGGCCATGATTAGTTTAACGTAGGGGGGACGCGAAACGTTCCATGCAGGCTGCGCAGCGTGAGGGTGCCCTGCTGGGTGTCAACAGAAATGTGGTCGCCCTGCACGCGGCTGACGCCGTCGGCAAACGTGGCCGTGACCGTTCCCGGCGCGGTCAGGGTACCGTGGACGGTGTCCCAGACGAGGGTTGTCGCCTGCATGCTCATGCCGCCAATAGCGTGCGCACCCGGCGGAAAGCGAGCCTGCGTGCGCCCCAGAGTGCGCACTTCGTTGTGAACAAAGTCCCAGGTCAGAGTGTCGCTGCTGAGGGTCGGGCCGCCCGCCTGAAGCGCGCGGCCCTCAATGCCACCGCCAACAGTAAGAAAGCCGCCGGCGGCATTGCCGGGCGTGTCCAGCAAGGAAAGGCCGAACGGTTTTTGATACACTGCCTGCCCAGCCTTCAGAGAGAACAAAGCGCGTCCGGTGGGCGCAAACAGCAGGCCGTCATGGATACCCTGCACCGTCACCTGGGTTCGGTCCTGGCTGAGCGTGATACTCCGAGCTTGGATACGCCAGCGCATGCGCCCGTTCGTGCGTCCCGTCACAACAGCGTCGGTGACGCGCAGGCTGGCCGGGGGCGGGCCAGGCCGCGCGCCGCCCCCGACCAGATCGGCAAATGGACGATAATGCCCATAGTAGCGCAGGCTGAGGGCGAGCAGGACAGCAAACACCCCGGCCAGCGCGATCAAGACCCGCTTCCAGCTGAACCGCGCGAGCAATCCGGCAAAGAAAGCAATCAATGGAAAACAGGGCCGCCCGGCGGCGTGCCTGTGCCTCCTGAGACTGTCAACTGGATGGTGCCGAGGTTGCGCGGGCTGCCGCTGATCTTGCTGATGTCTGCGCTGAAGTTGCCGTTCGCGGTGCCGCTCGCATCCACAATCACCAGGGTGACAGAGGTGATGGGAACATTGGCGATGGAGAACGCGCCGTTGCCGTCAGTGACACCCGCAAGGCTGGTGCCCTGCACCGTCACGGTGCGGCCCGGCAGCAACGTGCCGGTCGTTTTGTCCTGAAGCACGCCGGTAATGGAGGCGGTGCTTGGAATGGACGTGGGAGGTGGGCCTGGGTTGCCCCCGCCGGTTGCGGGGGAACTTGATCCCCCGCCTCCGCCGCCGCATCCGGCCAGCAGACCTGTCACCATCACGGCCAGTACGGGGGCGCAGGCCCAGCGGTGTCTCATCTTGCTCATATCAATAAACCTTTCGTTGTGTCATGTTACGTGGTGATTGTGAGTGTTCTTGCGGTATGTGTCAGCCATTGAAGGAGGCCCTGGCGGCTTTGGGTCATCTGCGCTTCCACTTCGGCATGGGATAGAACGGCATCGTCCAGCAAGCCGCAGCCATAGTTTGTCACAATGGCGACTCCGGCATAAGGCAGTCCCAGTTCGCGGCACAAAATGGCCTCCGGCGCGCTTGTCATGCCGACCACGTCGCCGCCCCATGAAGCCAGCAGGCGCACTTCCGCGCGCGTTTCATATCGCGGCCCCGACAGGCAGGCGTAGGTTCCGTGCGCGTGCACAGTGCCGCCAAGCGCCACCTGACCGGCTGCGGTCAGCAGGGCGTCGCGCAGATGGGCATCGTATGGCTGGCCCATGTCCGTATGCTGCACGCGCCCCACTCCGCTCCAGGTGACGACATCGCCTTTGGTCAAATCAATGAAGTCGTCTAGAACGACATAATCCCCCGGCTTTTTACCGGCCTGGAGCGAGCCGACTGCCGCAGTTGCCAGCGCGCCCAAAACGCCTGCGCCATGCAAAGCCGCGATGTTGGCGCGATGATTGATCAAATGGGGCGGCAGTCGGTGCCCGGCCCCATGCCGGGCCACAAAGACAATTTCCTGATCACTGCTCAGCCGGGTGCGTGTCAGCGACGCTTGCCCCCACTCCGTGCTGACTGTTTCGGCGGCATTGGCCGCAAACGCTTCGCCGAAGCCTGATCCGCCAATAATCCCAATCCGGCGCATGGGCGCTTCTTTCCAGCAAACATTCGGCATTGACAAAGCGCTGGGGGGAGTGATACACTCGCTGCCGTGCGTCGTGCTTTTCTCCATCGTTCTTATTCTACACGAAAACTGCGTGGCTGGCAAGAGGCATGGGCGGTGGGTTTGCTGATGCTCGTCCTGACACTGCTTTTCTTTTGGCCTCAGCTTGTTCGCGGACGTATCCTTTACTGGGGCGACATCGGTCTTTATTTTCTGCCGATGACTTCGTTTTTGCATGACAACCTGCGCGCAGGGCATCTGCCGCTCTGGAACCCCTTTGTGCTTTGCGGGACGCCGTTTGTCGGCAATCCGCAAACCTGGCCTGCGTATCCCCTATCCTGGCTGCTGCCGTTTGTGTCGGCAGGATATTTCCTCAATCTCACTGTGGCCTTTCACATATGGCTGACGGCCTGCGGCACGTTTCTGTTCCTGCGCCGCGCGGAACAACTCAGCGGAAAGGCGTCTCTGCTGGGCGCGACTGTGTTTGCGTTCGGGGGGCAGCTGGTTTCCAAAGAGCAGTTCCCCAACATGGTGCAGGCGATTGCCTGGCTGCCGCTGATTTTATATGCCGTCCACCATCTGGCTGCCCGGAGGCGATGGGGGAATGCTGTTTGGCTGGGCGTCGCGCTCGGCTTGCAGCTTCTGGCGGCCCATGCGCAAATGACCCTGCTGACACTTTACCTGGCGGCGGCTTATGGCGTGCGGCAGTGGGTTTCGGCTCCCGTCCGTCCCGTGTTTTGGGCATTCGCGGCGCGTCTTGCCCTGGCCGGAACGATTGCTTTGGGCTTATGCGCTGTGCAGGTGCTGCCGACCCTGGAGCTGTACCAAAATGCCTGGCGTCAGAATCTGTCGTTTCCCATCGTCAACCGCTTTTTTCTGCCGCCCAATCAACTGGCGAATTTCGTTCTGCCCACTCTGCACGGGCATCCGTACTGGGGCGATTTCACGGCGCGCGGCAATTTTTGGGAAACCTGCTGCTATGTGGGAGCGCTGGGGTTTGCCTTGGCTGTCGTGGGAACCGTTTGGGCCTGGCGCGCCCCGAAACACTCTTCGGAAGTGTCCAATTTGGCTCGGTTTGGAATGGGTTTCCCTGGGCTGCTGTGGCTCCCACAGCATTGCCTGAGTATTGCCTGCGCGCTGCTGCGGCGTGGCGAGCGCATACCAACGACGGAAGAAACTGTTCCGTCGTTGGTACAGGCTGGAAACGCCCTCGCAATGCCGCCGCAACGCGGGGAAGACCGAGTTAAATTGGACGCTTCCCACTCTTCCACGCGCTTCTGGACGGTTGTGGTGTTGGTGGGTGTTTGGCTGGCGACCGGCGGGTGGGGCGGGCTGTATCATGCGGCTTATGTCGCGCTGCCGGGTTTTCACAGTTTCCATGATCCGGCTCGCTGCCTGCTGTGGAGTGCCTGGGGAGTGAGCGTTCTGGCGGCGTTTGGGTACGAGCGGTGCCAAAGATTGGTGCGTCTGCCCCTCGCTCGGCGGGCGCTGTTTGCGGCCTGCCTGCTTTTAATCTTTGGCGATCTGGCCCACTTTGGGCGGACGCTGTACCCGCTCGCGTCGCCTGCCGCGCTGCTCCGGCCCGCGCTGTTTCCCCCTGCCGATGCGGCGGAGTTCCAAGCCCATCAGGCGCGTGTTCTGGCACCCGACTCGGCGCGTGTCTGGCAGCGGTTCACCAGCCACCGGGCCTTTCGGCAGGATGCCCCCGGTTTTGGGGCGCGGTGGGTGCAGACGCTGACCCCGAACCTGCCGATGCTGTTTTCCCTCCCGGATGCCTTTGGCTATGAGCCGCTGGCCCGGTGGGATGCGCAGCGGGTATCAAGCATGGCAGCCGATGCTTTGCGCCCGAATGCATCGCCTGCGCAGCGCCGCCGAGCGATGGCGCTGGCCGGAATGCTGGGCGTGAGAACTGTTGTGTTCTACCGGGCGCGCTCGCCCGGCGAGACTCTCCCCAATGCGCTGCCGGTGCTGAGCCTTCCTACGCTGCCGCCAACAGGGAGGGCAGAACCAACAGGGAGGGCAGGAGACGCGACGCGCGTGTATGTCTGCCGCAACGCGCTCTGGCAGCCCCGCGCGCGCCTGACCACGCGTTTTGTTTCCGTGCCGACGCGTGCGGCGGCTTTTGCTTTGCTGTCCCCTGCCGCCCACTCCCCAACCCCTGTCAATCTGGCGTCCACAGCCGTGGTTGTCGGGCAGACCGGCTTTGCAAGCGTGTCCGGCGGCGGCGTGCCTGCGCCGATTGTGGTGGACACGCCGGACGAAGTTGTCGTGCAGGCCCATAATGCAGCGCCCGCCCTGCTTGTTCTGGCGGATACGCTGCATCCGGGCTGGCATGCAACGGTAGATGGCCGGTCTGTTCCTCTTCTGTCTGCGGATGGCTTTCTGCGCGCCGTTCCTTTGCCCTCCCCCGGCGCGCATCGTGTTGTTTTCAAGTACCGTCCCACCTCTTTTCTGCTGGGATGCTATGTGTCGCTGCTGACATGGGGTGGTCTGGCTGCCTATTCTGCCTTCCGCATAATAAAACAAAGGCTTTTTTTTGCAGCGCGGCAGGAGTTTCCCCGTCCCATCGCGAATAGCCGCGCAGAGCAGGCGTAAATCGCCGCTCCTTTCTCCCTCACTGTTTCCACCGGTCAAAGCAATGTCGCTTGATTTGATGTTTTTGTTCCGAAAGGGGCCGCGGCATGGCTGAGCTTTATTTGGATACGCGTCACGCTGACGGCATTGCGCATCTCGGTTTGAGGGGCGATTTTGATGCCGACAATGCGCCGCGTGTCCAGGAGGCTCTGGCCACGCTGACCGACCGCGACCAGCCGACCATCTTTGTCCACATGGCCGATTTGAAGTATATTGACAGCGCCGGGCTGGGCGTTTTGGTGGGTGCGCTGAAGCAGGCAGCGGCACGGTCGGGAAGGATTGCTTTGATCCAGCCCTCGCCGTTTGTTTCCCGCGTTTTGCGTGTCACGGCTTTGGACAAAGTGTTTTCGGTCTTCGCAGATGAAGCCCAGGCCCTGGCCGGACTGAGTTCCATGCCCACGGCGTTTTCAAGTTAACCTGTTGTTGTTCACGCTGTGTTTCTAGGAGGAACTTTCCCGAATGCGCTTTTCCCGCATCGCCACGCGCGCCGCGTGCCTGCTGTTTTCTCTGTCCGCCCTGGGTGGCTGTGCCAACAAAACTTCGTCATCCGGGGGCGGGGCTTCGTCCGCAGGCGGGGCATCGCCTATTGTATTGGGCGAATACGGCTCCATGACCGGCGCGCAGGCGACCTTCGGCTCGTCCACGCTCAACGGGTGCAAGCTTGCCATTGATGAAGTCAACAAAGCGGGCGGCGTCGACGGTCACCCCCTGAAGCTGGTGTCGGAAGACGACGAAGGCAAGCCGGATGCGGCGCTTACCGTCGTCAAAAAGCTGATTACCCGCGACAAAGTCACCGCAATTGTCGGGGAAGTGGCGTCTAAAAACACCATCGCCGCCGCTCCGTTCGCCAACACGGGCAAGACGCCGATGGTGTCGCCGTCATCCACCAACCCCAAAGTCACGACCATCGGCCCTTATATCTTCCGCATCTGCTTTATTGACCCGTTCCAGGGCTTTGTCGCCGCCAAGTTCGCGACCCAAACACTGCACGCCAAACGCGCCGCCATTCTCACCGATGCCACCGGCGACTACTCCATCGGCCTTTCGGATGCCTTCAACGCCGCCTTCTCCAAGTTCGGCGGGCAGGTCGTCACGCGCCAGAACTACCAGGCCGTGGACCCCGACTTCCGCGCCCAACTGACCGCTATCAAAGCCGCCAACCCCGACGTGCTGTTTGTGCCAGGCTACTACAACAACGTCGGCGTGATTGCAAAGCAAGCCCGCGAAGTCGGCATCACCGTCCCGCTGATGGGCGGCGACGGCTGGGAGTCGCCCATTCTCACCCAGGGCGCCGGTTTCAAGAAGGGCGCGAGCGGTCAGCCGGACACGCCGAGCGCCCTGGAAGGCAGCTACTACACCAACCACTCGGCAATGGACAGCCCTGACCCCACTATCCAGAACTTCGTCAAAACCTACAAAGCGACCTATGGCGGCGAAGTCCCCGGCGCGCTGCCGGCCCTGGGCCACGACAGCGTGATGATTATCGTGGATGCCATGCGCCGCGCAGGCAAGCCCGCTGACGGCGACTATGCCTCTGATGCCTACCGCGCCAAGCTGCGCGATGCCCTGGCAAGTACCAAAGACTTCAAGGCCGTCACGGGCAGCATCACTTTGGATGCCAACCGCAACGCCATCAAGCCCGCCGTCGTGCTGCAAATCAAGGGCGCGGATGCGAAATATGTCGCGACCGTCAACCCCTAGTGGGCTATGCCAAAGACAGCCCTCACCCCCCGTCCCCCTCTCCCGCAAGCGGGCGAGGGGGAGCCGGAAAGAGTAAGCTAAATGGGCGAGAGCAAGCTAGTAACTTATGTTCCCAACCCTCGCCCGCTTGCGGGAGAGGGACAGGCGCGCAGCGCCAGGGTGAGGGCCGTCTTTCGCCAGGGTGAGGGCTGTCTTTTGTTCGCCCGCCGTCACTGCCTGCAACAACTCAGTCCCGCGTGTCACGCTTATGCACCAACTCCCCGCACAACTTCTCATCGGCATCCAGCTGGGCAGCATTTATGCCCTCATCGCCCTGGGCTATACGATGGTCTACGGCGTCCTCAAGCTGATCAACTTTGCGCATGGCGATGTCTACATGGTCGGCGCGTATTCGGGCCTGGGCGCGTGCTTTATTCTCGGCTCCTGGCTTCCGGCCCACGCGCACATACTGTCCTTGATCCCCTCGCCCTTTGGCGCGATTTTAGTCTTGCTGCTCGCCATGCTCGGCTGCGCCGTGCTAGGCCTGCTGATTGAAGCCGCCGCGTACCGCCCCTTGCGCACGCGCGGCTGGGCCGCTCCCGCCCTGTTTCTTGGCGCGGCGGCGGGCTATGTCGCGCGGGGCATTGCCATTGAAGCGAACCGCACGCCACTCTCGGCCACCGTTATCGGCCTGGTCGTGTGGGCCGGGCTGGCACTCTTGCTCAAGACAACGCAGGCGCGCAAAGCGAGCACGTCGTCGCGCCTAACGGCCCTCATCACAGCGATTGGCGTCTCTTTGTTTATTGAGAACTTCACTGTCCTGCCGCAGATATTTTCTGCCGACCCGCGCTTTCTGCCCACCATTGTCACCCTGCCCGCGCCTGTCCGCAATGGCCTCATCTTCGCCATGTCGCTGGTGCTGATGGCAATACTCACCTACATTGTCACGCGCACCAAGATGGGCAAAGCCATCCGCGCCGTGTCGTTTGATGCCGATGCCGCCGCGCTCATGGGCATCAATACCGACCGCGTGATTGCGTTCACGTTCGCCCTGGGCGCGGCCCTGGCTGGGGCGGCGGGCGTGCTGGTCTTTGGCTTGCAGGGCACAAACTTTGACACCAATGTGGGCGTGCAGTACGGCCTCAAGGCCTTTGTCGCGGCTGTGCTGGGCGGCATCGGCAACATTCCCGGCGCGGTTCTGGGTGGCCTGATTATGGGGCTGGCCGAGACCCTGGTGGTTGCTTACGGCCCCTCGGTCGGCATCCCCAACACCTACCGCGATGCCGTTGCGTTTCTGCTGCTGATTGTAATTTTGCTGGTGCGTCCCGCAGGACTGCTGGGCAAGTTCACCGTGGAGAAAGTATAGCCGTGCGCAAACTGCTTGCCGCCCTTGTCGTCCTGGTTGCTTTGTGGTTTGGAAACCTCTGGGTGGAAGGGCCGAAGTTTGACAAATACTACGAAGGCGTGGTGATTTTGGTCGGCATCAACATCGTGCTGGCCGTCGCCCTGAATATCGTCAACGGCTTTACCGGCCAGTTTTCGCTCGGCCACATTGGTTTCTACGCCGTTGGCGCGTATGTCGCTGTCGCGCTGTCCACCTACGGCCACAATGTCCTGTTCTCCCACCTGCCCACGGACGGCAGTCCGGTCGGCGTCCTTGCGGGCGCATACCCGGTCGCCGTGACATGCCTGGCCGGGGGCCTCGCTGCGGCCGCCGTGGGCTTTCTGGTCGGCCTGCCGTCTCTGCGCCTGCGCGGCGACTACCTCGCCATTATCACCCTGGGCTTTGCGCAGATTATTCAAGTGGTTATTCGCAATATCAAAGCCATTGATGGGCAGACTTCGTTCAACGGCATCACGCGCGGGGCCGTCACCATCAACACGCCCCACCTGACCAACTTCTTTTGGGTATTCCTCGCCGTCGCCCTCGTGCTGTGGGTCGCCTACGGGCTGCGCTTCTCCACGCACGGCCTGGCCTTTCTCGCCGTCCGGGAAGACGAGATCGCTGCGGAGGCAATGGGCATCAACACCACGCGGTACAAAGTGACTGCGTTTGTGCTCAGCGCCTTCTTTACGGGCGTCGCGGGAGCCTTGTTCGGCCACTACCAGCCGTCGCTGTCCAACGACCAATTCTCCTTTGTCCGCTCCATTGACATTGTCGTGATGGTGGTGCTTGGCGGCCTGGGCAGCATCAGCGGCGTGGCCCTCGCCGCCATTTTGCTGACCGTGCTCCCCGAAGCCCTGCGCGCCATTGAGCAATACCGCCTGGTCGTCTACCCCCTCCTGCTCATCGTGCTCATGCTGACCCGCCCCCAGGGTATCTTCGGCCAGGAAGAGATAGGCCGCACCTGGCTCACCGGCCAATACAACGCCCTGACCGGCCTGCGCAAACGCCGCGACCGCCAGCAAACCCCCGTCTGACACGCCCGCTTTTTTTACGCGTGTCGCAGCGGCTGATGACAGGCGCTGCCAGCGCGTCCCTTCGGCGTCGCAAGCGCGTTTCTAGCCATGTACAACGACGGAACGATTTGTTCCGTCGTTGATACGCGTTGATACGCGCTAGGAAAGCCCTAGAAACGCCCAAGACAATGGCTTGCAAGGCTCTTCCATAGTGATTAGCAATCGGCGGAAGGGCTGCAAGGCAATGTGGTATTGGCTTACGAACTGAGGAACGTAATTTGGCTAAGTACGAACTCAGACCGCGTGCGATTGCTCAGCGTACCTCCTACCCGTTCAATGGCTTCACGGGATATGCGCATTGGCTTTGGCACAGCAGGCACTTGGTGACCTTGCAGCGGGATGACACAAGAAGGTCAGGGTACAAAGACATCAAGCAATGGCCGGACAGACCGCCGCATGCCGCGTACCGTGATAGGCGGGATCGCATTCCCGGTGGTCACTGGCGATATGGCCGTCAGCGTGGGCCATACAAGCCTGCCGCCTGGTAGCAATCCTCACCGAACCAACAATGACACTTGCAGAACTCAGCCGAACCTTGCCGAACGGCTTCCATGACGCAGAGCTTTACAGCGTTTGCGTGGACTACATTTCTCGTCAAGCGGAACTGCGCTTCGGCATCTTTGTAGACCTAGCACCTCTGCCGACAGAGGGAGACAATACCTTTCGCATTGTCTATCGGCGGGCCTGCCTTAAGCTGAGCGGAGTGGAATATCTGGTGACTCAGCCGCCACCCGATGCCTACGACCCGGACGACGCGCCTATGGTGATTTCAGAAGGCGAAGTCTCACTCACCAATGGCCCAAAGCTGCCTGATTTAGAACAGGCAGATGCATTCCGCTACTGGTTCTGGGTCAGCCAGTGGCAGTCGCCTGTCTATGTTGCTGCCACGAATGCACGCTTGGAGTGGGAACCGGAACCGTCGGCGGTTGTCTAACGTTCGCGCGAGGCCAAAGCTCCGAGCCAGTGTTGCTAGGGGCCAGCGTTGCCAGGGGAGGGTATAACAAGAACAAGGAGCCGACCATGACGACAAAAGAACGCCTTCAGGCGGAGATCGAGCATCTGAGCGAAGACGATATGGCCGACCTGCTGCGCATTATCCAGAACCGAACGCAAACGGGCCAGAACCAGCAGCTAAGCCTGATGACCAAATCCATAACGGACGTTCTCGCTGAAACGCCAGGGCATCTTGCCTTTCAATCGGCGGAAGAAGTGGATGCTTACCTGCGGGACGAGCGCGACGCATGGGAGCATCAATTCTGCCGCCTTCCGGCTCCGTGTACATAGACGCAAACTCTGCCATTTATGCTGTGGAGAAGATCGAGCCATACCATTCGTTTCTTGCCCCGCTCTGGCCGGCGGCGCGGGCCGGCCAAGTCTCCATTGTCACCAGCGAGCTGACTTGGCTGGAGACGCTGGTCAAACCCATGCACGACGGCAATGCGGCATTGGAGGCTTTGTTCCGGGCCTTCCTCTCAGCGCGGGAAGTGGAGCTAATCCCGACCACGCTTTCTCTGTGGGAACAGGCGGCACGTTTGCGGGCGCTGGGGCTGAAAACACCTGACGCGCTTCATGCCGCAACCGGGTTATCCGCTGGGTGTGCGCTTTTCCTAACCAATGATGCCGTGTTTATGCGCGTCCCCGGCCTGCCGGTGACAGTGTTAAGCGCCGCCATCAATTCCTAGCATGATGCGGCGGGGAACTTTAGCGACTATCAAGGTCTCAGCCTTTGCCGTTGAGTTTGTAAACAAAGGCCAGCACTTCCGCGACGGCGCGGAACAATTCGGGCGGCACGCTTGTCCCTAAGTCCAAGGTGGACAGGGCAGACGCAAGGGCTGGATCGCGGCGCAGGGGGATGTCATGCTCCTGAGCGAGACGCAATATCTGTTCGGCAGAGGCGCCTTTGCCCGACGCGAGCACGCGCGGGGCCAGATCGCCATGTTCGGGGTCGTAGCGCAGGGCGATGGCGGTGGGTGGCGTGTCAGGCATCAGGCTTTCCAGTCTATGCGGGCGCGGGGGGCGGCCAGCGCGGCTCCGCCCTGCCACAAGGGCTGCCAATCCGTGCTCTCTGTGCAGGACACTTTGGGGGCAGCCCAGCCCTGCGCGCCCAGCGACACGGTCAACGCGGCTTCGCTCCGGCGCAGCAGTCGCAGAGTGGCGGGACGCTCAGCACCCAGGCGACAGGACAACGCGCCGGACAGCGTGCCAATCAGGGTCGCCTGCACCCGGCCCAGGCGCGTCGTGGCGAGGCGGATTGTCGCCTGAAGATAGGGAGCATCGTGGTCAGCACTGGCTTCCCGGTCGGCATCCCAGGGCTGCACAGTCATTTCCAGCATGGTCTGCTCACCGGGAAACAGCAGAGGAATGGCGAGGTAAAGTGGGGCGTCTTGCCCGGCCTTGCCCATGTCTTGGGCGGCCTGGTTGACGAGCTGCTGGCCTTCCAGGTGGGCGGCGAGGGTGTCCGCGCCAGTCTGCACCTGGGGGTCGGCGGAGCCGTCGGCGAGGCGCAGCAGCAGGGTGCGGGTGTGCCGGGCGATTTCGTGTTCAGGGCTGCCCCCTGCGAGGCGGCTTTCCACGCTTTGCGTGCGCTGGCTCGTCATCAGGTGAAGCTGGGCAGCGAGGGCATCGGGTTCCTCATCGGCGCGGGCGGCGAACGACAGCCAGTCCATCAATTCGGCGGGCAATGCCTTGTCCGGGGGAATGCCGCGCGTGACGGCGCTGAGGGCATGGAGGATGCCGGGGCTTGCGGGCAGGCTCAGGGACTTTGCCAGGGCAAAGGCGCTTTCATCCGCCCCCGGCGCGCGGGCAAGGGCGATGCGGGCTTCGGAAAGAGCGGCAGCGGTCAGGGGCAGGCCAAGATGGGTAAAGGCTTCGGCCAGATGAAGGTTGGCCGCACTGACGGTCTCCCCCAGGCTCAGAAGGGCGGAGCGCAGGGCATCCGACGTGAGCGTGTACGTGCCGAGCAGAGTGTCGGGTGCAGAGGCTGCGGCCTGCGGGGGCGCGGCGGACGGCGCAAGGGCGCGCGCGACCTTGCCGAGGAAGTCGGCGGCTCCGCCCGGCAGGCCGGTGCTGATTGCGGGAAGCAGGTTCATGGGCGTTGGTTTATTATCGGCGTTGGGGGGGCGGTTGCTCAGGGCGCACAGTGAAGCATGAGCGATCAGGGACGGGGTATACTGAAAATCAATGCCCCGCCCGCACGCGTTGTTTTTTGATGTCGGCGACACGCTGGTCTTTGATGACCCGCCTGTCAGCGCGCGCTTCGCTCAGGCGGCGCGCGCGGCGGGGTTTGCCGTGGACGATGCGAGCCTTGCCAATGCCTGGCGATGCGCAGAACACGTCGGCCTGGAGGCGTATCTCGCGGGCACGGACACGGACGACCTCCTCGTGCAGCGGCGCAGTGCGGCGGCAGCGCTGAAGGCCCTGGGGCACGCTGCGCCCACAGATGCGCAGTGGCGCGCGCTCGGCGAAGCGTTCGCGGCGGTGCGGTTCGTGCGCTATGTTCCCCCGAAAGCCGTGGCTCTGCTGGACATGCTGCGCGGGCGCGGGGTGCGCCTGGGCGTAATTTCCGATTGGGACGAGGCGCTGCCTGCCGTGCTGGACGACTTAGGATTGGGCGGATACTTTGAGACAGTCAGTATTTCGTCGGTGGTGGGGTGTCGCAAGCCGGGTGCGCGTTTGTTTCAGCATGCACTGGATCAGACGAACGTGCCGCCTGCCGATGCTCTGCATGTCGGCGACTGGCTGGAACTGGACGTGCGCGGGGCGCAGGGTGTCGGCATGCACGCCGTGCTGTTTGACCATGCGGGGCGCGCGCCGCAGGCCGATGGCGTGCGCGTGGAAACATTTGCCGCCCTTGCTTCGTATCTGGATGCACTGACCGCGCTTCGCTGAACCATTCCCTTCGCTGAACCATTCCCCCGGCCCTTTGCTGCCATGATCAATCCTCCTGTTACTTTTGAGCGCCCGCTGTGGCTGCTTGCCCTGCCGATTGGCGCGGCGTACTTTGTCTGGGTGGCGCGCGGCTCACGGGCGGCCCTGGCGGGGCGGTCGGGACGGCTTGCCCTGGGCATGCGTTTGGCATGTGCCGCCCTGCTGCTGCTTGCGCTGGCCGGAATGCACACTGTCCGGCGCACGGACCGGCTGGCGACGGTGTTTGTGCTGGATGTGTCGCAATCGATCAGGCCCGATGCGCGGGCACGCGCGCTGCGCTACCTCGCCGATGCCGTGCGCGGCATGGAGCGGGGGGATGAGGCCGGCGTGGTGACGTTCGGCAAGACGCCCGCGCTGGATGTCCCCGTGTCGCCCCAGCCTGATTTGGGCGCAATCCAGGGCACGGAAGCGGGCGATGCGACCGACCTTGCTGCTGCCCTGCGCCTGGCCGAAGGCGCATTCCCCCCCTCTTTGGCAAAGAAAATCGTCGTGCTCAGCGACGGCAGCGAGACCCGCGGCTCTGCTGACGCTGAGGCGGATGCATTGCGCCTCAGCGGCGTGCGCGTGGAGATTGCGCCGACCGATTGGGCCTCTTCCCAGAACAGCAGTCCATCGTTCGAAGCATTGATTGGCAGCGTGCAGACACCGGGGGATGCCGCCCTCAACGCCCCATTCCTGGTGCGCGTGGATATGCAAAGCACGACGGCGCAGGCGGGGCAATTAACGTTGACCCGCGATGGCTTGGTTGTTGCCCGGCAGAAGGTCGCTTTGAGCGTGGGGGCTTCGGAAGTCACGGTTTCAGACCGGCTTGCCCGGCCCGGCCTGCATCATTACGAGGCGCGGCTTGTTCCCGCGCACGACGGCATCGCGCAGAACAACCGGGCGTTTGCCGATGTCCTGGTACACGGCCCCCCGCGTGTCTTGTATCTGACCGATGCCCCTGCGACCGCCGCGCTGCCGCCGATTTTGCGTGCGCAGGGCATGACGGTAGATGCCAAATCCCCTGCGCAAAGCCCCGCCGATGCCGCGCTGCTCACGGCTTATGACGCCGTTGTGCTGTCGGATGTGCCCGCCGACGGCTTTGCGCCTGCCCAGCAGCAGGCGCTGCGTCTCGCGGTGCAGACATTCGGCGTGGGCCTGGGAATGGTCGGCGGGCCAAACTCGTTCGGGGCGGGCGGCTGGGAAGGCTCGCCCGTAGAATCCGCGCTGCCCGTCGCGATGGCCGTCCCGCAGACCCGCAAGCTGCCGTCGGCTGCCGTTGTGGTGGTCTTGGATGCCAGCGGGTCAATGGCGCAGACCGAGGGCGGCGTGGAAAAGGTGCAATTGGGGGCGCGTGCGGCTGTGCAGCTGATGTCCAGTTTGTTGCCCACCGACCAGGTTGCCGTCACCAGCGTGACCACGGAAACCACGGTCGTGCTGCCGCTCCAGCCTGCTGCCCGCGTGAGCCAGGCGCAGGCGGCGATTGAAGACGTGCACGCCGGGGGCGGCGGTATTTACTGCCGCCAGGGCTTGGAAGACGCCTATGCCTTGCTGCTAAACTCTCATGCGGCCATCAAGCACGTTATTCTGGTGGCCGATACCAGCGACTCGGAGCAGCAGGACAACTGCGCCGTGATGGCCGCCGATGCCCGGCGTCGCTTTCATATCACCACGACGGTTTGCGGCATTGGGCGCGGCACAGACACGGATGCTGCATTTCAGCGCGCTTTGGCAAAGTCGGGCGGGGGGCAGTGGTCTGCCGTGGGCGAGGCTGCCGACCTGCTATCCTTGTTCCGGCGTGATGTGCAGACGCTGAAGCGCTCCTGGTACACCGAAGCGCCCGCGCGGGCCGTGCCCAGCGGCTTTGAACCTCTCCTGCGCGGCTTGTCGTTTGCCGATGCTCCGCCGATGCTCGGCCACAACCTGGTGACCGTGCGTCCGGGCGCATCGGCTACCCTGCGTATTGGGGCAGGCGACCCGCTCCTGGTGCATGGGCAAAGCGGCCTGGGGCGCGCGTTCGCGTTTCTGGGGGACGACCAGCCGCACTGGGCCGCTCAGTGGCTCGGCTGGCATGCTGCGCCGCAGTTTTACGCGCAGGCCGTGCGCGGGGTGCTGCGATCCAGCCCGCCCGCGTCGTTTGCCGCCGCCGTGGATGGGGCCGGCGGACGGGCGCTGCTGACGGTTGATGCCGCATTGGACAGGCATAACGGCCCGATCCATGCCACCGTTGTCGCGCCCGATTTGTCTACGGCTCCTGTGCCGCTTGCGCCGGGCGAGGCGGGACGCATGACCGGGGTGTTCCAAGCCGATCAGCCCGGCACGTATCTGGTCAATGTCCGGCAGGACGGGCCGGGCGGCGGCCAAAAGACGCTGCGTTTTGCCGTTCCCTACGCCCCCGAATATGCGACTTTGGGGCCGAACCTGCCCCTGCTGCTGGCCCTTGCCGATGCTACGGGCGGCAAGCTTCAGCCCGACCCCGCGCGCGTGTTCCGTGACCGCGTGTCCGCGCTCCTGGGCGACCAAAGCCTGGCCCCGCTTTTGCTTCTGCTGTGCGGGGTGCTGTTTGTCGGGGACATCGCCGTGCGCCGGCTGGCCCTCGCCCTGCCTGTTCCCGCCCTGCCTGCTCTGGCCCGTTTCGCCGCTGTCCAGGTTCCCACAATGGCCCGTCAAGGCGCGGGCAAAGCGCGGGCGGCGGCTTTTCCGCCCCAGGCCCCGGCCCCGGTCGCGCCGCGCCAGGTGGATGACCTGCTTTCCCGTCCCGTGACCTCTCGCGTCCCCAGCGAGATGCCTGCCCCCGGCTACGCATCATCCGGCCCCCTCGCCCGGCGCGCCCTGCCTGCCGACGATGACGACAACCCGTTTCCCCAAGTTGCCTCGCTCCGCCCTCGTCCCGCGTCGCGCCGTATGGACGGGGACGATTAAATGTGCTTTCTGGTCACCCTTCCCCGACCCTAAGTTCTGGGGGAGCAGATCGCCCCCTAACCCCCAATTCTGGGGGGACAAGAGGGAGGCCCTCACCCTGGTGCTTCGCACCTGTCCCTCTTCCGCACTGGCAGACCTGGAAGGCCGCAAGCGGGCGAGGGTTAGGGATATAAGCCATTGGCTTGCTTATGCCCATCTGGGCAATTCTTTCCGGCTCCCCCTCTCCCGCAATCGGGCGAGGGGGTTGGGGGTGAGGGCTGTCCTATCCAGCGGGGGCTGGGAGGGCTATCCTACCCCCCCAGAATTGGGGGCCGGGGGGCGATCTTACGTGTGCTTTAGGGCTTTGCTACGGTGTATCAACGGCGTACCGACGACGGAACAAACTGTTCCGTCGTCGGTACGCGCTTGATGAGCCGTGCCAATGCGCAAACAACGCCGGGGGAGCGGCATCAATCTAGGGCAGGGGAGCGCCTCCTGCTGTCGTGACAAGCAAAGATGAACCTGGCGAAATGGGACGCCTTCTTCACCCCCCAACCCTCGCGCCCGCCGGGTATACTGGCTTTATCATGCTGGCAACCCGAATTATCCCCTGCCTGGACGTGCAAAACGGACGCGTCGTCAAAGGCACCCACTTTGTCAACCTGCGCGATGCCGGAGACCCCGTGGAGCGTGCGGCTTTGTATGATGCCCAGGGCGCGGACGAGCTTGTCTTTTTGGACATTACGGCCTCGCACGAGCGCCGCGCCTTGATGTTTGACTACGCCCGCCGGGTCGCCGAAGAAGTCTTTATCCCGTTCTGCGTCGGCGGCGGCATCGCCAGCGTCCAAGACTTCCGGCGCATCTTAAAAACAGGCGCAGACAAAGCGAGCATCAACACCGCCGCCGTCACCCGCCCTGAACTTGTCACCGAGTGCGCCCGCGAGTTCGGCGCGCAGTGTGTCGTGGTGGCTGTTGACCCCAAGCGGACGGGACGCACGCGGTCGGGCTGGGAAGTGCATATTCACGGCGGACGCACGCCGACGGGTCTGGACGCCCTGGACTGGGCGCAGCAGATGGAGGAGCGCGGGGCGGGGGAGATCATGCTGACGAGCATGGATGCCGACGGCACGCTGTCCGGCTACGACATCCCCTTGACCCAGGCGGTGACTGCATTGGTTCATGTGCCGGTCATCGCCAGCGGCGGGGCAGGCTCCTTGCAGCACATCTACGACGCCGTGACCGTGGGCGGCGCGCAGGCCGCCCTGGTGTCCAGCATTGTCCATTACGGCACCCACACCATCGGGGAAATCAAAGACTTTCTCGCCGCCCGCCAAATCCCTGTGCGCCGCGCCGCTCCCGCGCCTGTGTCTGGGTAGGCGTTGGTCAGGGCAGGCGAAGCTCAGGAGAACGGCTTTTTTTCCATTGACAGGTATACTGGCGCTGTGTGGGGTTGTTAGGGTAGAAGTATGTGCCGAATTCTTGTGGTAGACGACGAAGAGGAAGTCCGGGAGGCTGTGCAGCGGCGACTGCAGCGCGAAGGCTACGTTGTGGAAACGGCGTGGAGCGCCGAGTCGGGGCTGACACACATGCAGGAGGCCGAGCGCGCCTTTGACATTGTCATCACCGACATGAGCATGGAAGACGGCGATTCGGGCATCCGCATTCTGGAAGGAGCCGTGGCGCGCGATGTTTTTACCGAGGTGATCGTGCTGACGGCCTACGGCAATGTCGCCAATGCCGTAGAATGCATGAAGCGCGGGGCCTTTGACTACGTGGAAAAGAACATGCCCGGCGTGGATGTCTACGAGCTGCTCTGCCTGAAAATACAGCAGGCCGTGGAGCGTCGCCGGTCGGCCGTGGATACCGTGCGGCGTTTGGAAGCCTTTACCAAAAGCCGCGGAGGCGTGATTGTCTGAGCTATGGCCCACCACTACACCCCCGAACCCCTGACCCCCGAACCTTTAACCCCCGACATTCTGCAATCCTGGGAAACCGTATCGCGGCGCGAGTGGCTTGCGACCAACGGCATCGGGGGCTATGCGTCGTCGTCGCTTTCGGGGGCCAACACGCGCCGCTACCATGGCCTGCTGGTGCCTGCGTTTGCCCCGCCTGTCGGACGCGCCGTGCTGCTGTCCAAACTGGAAGAAGAAGTGCGCGTGGAAGATGCGCTTTACCTGCTGTCCGCCAACAAGTACCCAAGCGTGGTGCAGCCGCAGGGCTTCCGGCACCTGACGCATTACGAGTCCCGCCCCGTCCCTACCTGGACGTATACATTCCATGAGGGCACGGTCACGCTGCAAAAGCGGGTCTGGATGCCGCACGGCAAGAACACCGTGTATGTTCAGTACACATTGATCAAAGCGCCCGAAGCGGTCAAGTTCGGGCTGGTTCCCCTGATGGCCTACAAAGACTACCACACCGAACAGCACCGGTGGGACGGCTTCCACGGCACGACCACGTCCGACGGGCTGGGCCGCCTGAAGTTTGTCGCGTATGAGACAGCCGAGCCGCTGTGGTTCTCGCTGCCCGCGACCTTTGCCTGGAGCGGGCACAGCGGCTGGTTTCTTAACTTTGAGCACACGCGCGAACAGGAGCGCGGCCTGGACTGCACCGAAGACTTGTACTGCCCTGGACGCTGGGACGGCACCCTTGCCCCCGGTCAGACAGTCACTCTGGTCGCCACTGTAGAAACAGACACGCCCGCCGCCCCCGAAGGCAGCCTGCACGCCGAACACGCGCGCCAGGCCGCATTGCTTTCTGCCGCAGGGCTGAGCGGGGGCAGCGAGACGTTTGCGCAGACCCTCACCACGTTTGCGCAGACATTGACGCTCGCCGCCGACCAGTTTCTGATTGAACACTCCGACCACGTCGCCCGCGCGACCATCATGGCGGGCTATCCGTGGTTTACAGATTGGGGCCGCGACACCATGATCTCGCTGCCGGGTTTGTGTCTGAGCACCGGACGCTTTGACCTGGCAAAGCAAATCTTATCTTCCTACTCAGGTGCGACTCGCAACGGCCTCCTGCCCAATCGGTTCACGGAAGGGGGCGGCGGGGCCGAATACAACACGGTTGATGCCAGCCTGTGGTTCTTCCATGCCGTGCATCAATACGCCCTAGCTTCGGATGACTGGGACTTTGCCACGCAGCAGATGCTGCCCGTCTTGCAGGATATTCTCACGCATCATATCAATGGCACGGACTATGGGATTGGGGTTGACCCCGCCGACGGCCTGCTGCATGCGGGACAGCCCGGCGTCCAATTGACCTGGATGGATGCCAAAGTCGGTGACTGGGTGGTGACCCCGCGCATCGGCAAGCCCGTGGAGATCAACGCGCTGTGGCACAATGCCCTGTGTGTCGCCGCCCTGCTCGCCCGCCGCGTCGGCAAGGACGAGGCCGCAGGCGACTATGAAGCCCGTGCCGCGCAGGCCAAGGCGTCATTCGCCCCCACATTCTGGAACCCGGAGGCGCAGTGCCTGTATGATGTCATCGGCAATGACGGACACCCTGATGCGAGTATCCGCCCCAACCAGACCTTCGCCCTCAGCCTGCCCTTTCCCTTGCTCAGCCCCACGCAGGAGCGCGCCGTGGTGGATACCGTCGGCGAGCAGCTCTTGACACCTTACGGCCTGCGCACTTTGGCCCCCGGCTCCCCCGACTATCAGGGACACTATGGGCCGGGCGACCAGCGGATGCGGGATGGCGCCTACCATCAGGGCACCGTCTGGCCCTGGCTGCTCGGCGCGTTCGTGGATGCGCACCTTGGGGTGCATGGCGACAAAGACGCGGCCCGCGCTTTGATCCTTCCTTTTTTGTCCGCCGCCATGACGGAATATGGCGTAGATACTTTATGCGAAATCCGGGACGGCGACCCGCCCTACTCCCCCAATGGCTGCATTGCGCAGGCCTGGAGCGTGGCCGAGCTGTTGCGTGCCCTGCGCCGAGTGGCCTGACAAAAAAAGGCCCTGCTTTGCAATACAAGGCAGGGCAAGAGGAGAGAAACACGATGACGGAGCCGTCTCCGCACTCTCATTTTCGGCAGCTTATGTGTTTTCGCTCCTGGGGGTCTTGCCGGGTTTTGCCTGTTCACACAAAGAAAGCCCCGCTTTTTGTGAAAAGCGGGGCAAACTACCCAGGAGAACCACATGTAGACACCACATCTACATTCTCTATTATGGGCAGATAAGTTCTCTTCTTTAGCCCTCCCACTGATTATTTTTCTCTCTGCTTAGCGCGCGCCTGATGCGCCGCAGTCATCGCTTGGTACTGCGGGTTGGCTTTCGCCTCGTCCCATTTGGCCTTAAAGATCACAGCGCTTTGTGCCTTGACGGGGTCGGAAATGCGCGGCAATTCATCCCGGCCCCACGCCCCGCTTTGTCCTTTTTTATCGTCTGGGACAGGCCCGGCGTACTTCTTGCCGCCCGCGTGGTTTGCATAGCGGCGCGACCGCGTGCAGCCCATTTGCAGAAACTTGCGTGCCATGTCCGCCCCCACGAAATCTCCCTGCGCGAGGTAGTTCAGGAACATCCCGTAGATTTTGTCCGCCGAGACCCGCGCCGCCTGAGGCGTGGCAAAGCGCCAAAAGGGCAGGATTTCTCCTTTGTACGGCTGCACGGACAGGACGCCCTGCTCGCCCCTGCCGATTTGATACAATTCGGGGTGCGCGCGAAAGTCCGTGTTTTGGAAGTCTTGCTCGTAGTTGAACGCCATAGAAATCAAGGGCAAAATAGGGGTCAGGCATGACGCAGGGCGCGCAAAGTATTCGCTGTGCCTGCCCAGGTCGGGCGGGACTGACCCCTGCGCCGCACGCGGGCCACCAGAAAACGCAGCGTGACACTCGCGGCGATAGCAGCCTTGAGCAGCGCCATTGTTCCGCGTTTGGGCCGATAAGTCTGCCGGTAGAAGCGGCACATGGAGCGGCACCAATCCGCAGTGGCTTTGTCCGGGGCCAGGGCCGCGCTCTGCTGCCCGTAATGGATAATGCTATAGGGCGGCACGTACCACACGCCGTATCCCTGCGCGGCAATCCGGCGGCACCAGTCGGTTTCTTCCAGATACATAAAGTAGGTGTCGTCCAGCAGGCCCGCCGCGTTTATGGCTTCGCGCCGCACCATCAGGCACGCGCCGAGCAGATGCGCGACAGGCAGTGGCTGCTCGGCGCGGGCCAGTTCCCGTTCCTCGCGCGCCAGCTTGCCCTTGAGAATGGGCAGCTTGTCCAGCCACAACCCGCCGGTCACCACGGACGACAGGGTGGGAAACGTGCGCCAGGCGGAGCGCTGCACACTCCCATCGGCGTTCAGCAGCCGGCAGCCTGCCATGCCCGCCTGCGGGCGCTCGTCCAGAAAGCGCACGAGGGCGCTGATGGCCCCGCCGAGCACTTTGCAGTCTGAGTTCAGCAGCAGCAGATACCGCCCGTTCGCCTGCATGAGCGCCTGGTTGTTGGCCCGCGCAAAACCCCTGTTGTCGTCGTTGGCAATCAAATGCGCGCCAGGGAACTCGGCCCGCACCATCGCTGGGGAGCCATCATGGGACGCATTGTCCACCACCCAGACTTCGGCTTGGTGCTCGGCATCCAGCCCCGCCCCCACCGAAGCCAAACATTGCCGTAAATAGTCTTTGGTGTTCCAGTTGACCACCACAACCGACACATCCGGCACGTTCACGCGCTGCGCTCCCTGTGTATCCACCCAAACAAACAGCGGAAGGAGGCCTCTGCCCCCCTCCGCCGTCTCGCGTCTCCCTCGGCCCTGGCCCGTCTTTGTTGGTCGGGATGACAGGATTCGAACCTGCGACCCCTGGGCCCCCAGCTCAGTGCGCTAACCAAACTGCGCTACATCCCGCCACGCGGGCCGGGCTTTCGGCGACATCGGAAGTATATCACATTCCCCAAACCGCTGTCAAGGCTGTCGCGGCGGCTTTGCCTGGAAACGGCGTTGCAAATAGGAACGCTTGCATATCCGGCAGGGAGGAGTCGAGCAGGATATGCAGCATCATGGAAAGAGGGGCCTTTCTCCACTATCAACGCGGTTTCTATTCAGGTTTTGCATCAGCTCGCGGAGATCGGCTTCTGCCTCGCGGGCTTCTTCGGGGTCGGCGGCGGCTTCTTCTTTCGTCCAGGCTTGAAGCTGGGCGATTGCGGCGGCGTTTTCGTCGTCCACTGCCGGTTTGGATGCCGCTGCCGCTAGCGGGAGATGTTCTTGTATCAGTTTTTTGACGTACTCTGCCAGGTCAAGCTCGGCCTGACGCGCGACCGTCACAATGTGCGCTTCTTCCGTGGGTGTCAGGTTGAGGGTAATCATCACGGCCTTCTTCAGATGAGCATGGTGCATTGTAGCACGGGATTGGTTTTTTCTGCCGCGCCGTGCCAGGCGCGGAGAAACGGCATTGGTGCTTGGAACTTGCAAAGGCGCGGGTACACTATTTACCCGCGCTGAATAGTTCCCCGAAAGCAAACTTTGCCTATGACAACTCCGCCCTTTGCCCTGCCCATGCAGGTGCGCGACTATGAATGCGACATTCAAGGCGTGGTCAACAATGCCGTCTACCAGAACTATCTGGAACACGCCCGTCACGTCTTTCTGCTGACGTGCGGCCTTGACTTTGCCGCCCTCGTGCGAGAAAACATCAACCTGGTCGTCACCCGTGCCGAACTGGACTATGTCCTGCCCCTGCGCCCCGGCGACGAGTTCACGGTGACCGTGGCTTTGGAGCGCGTGTCCCGCCTGCGCTTCGGGTTTCGGCAGGCCATTGTCCGCACCCAAGACGGCAAAACCATGCTGCGCGCCTTTGTGGTCGGCACGGCATTGGACGCACGAGGCCGCCCGCACCTGCCCCCGCGAGTGGAAGCGCTGCTGGCGAATGAAGCGGGAATTGGGCCGGTGGCCTAGGCAGTTCGGCCTTGTTGCTGCGGCATACCGACGACTGATCCACGGCGTGCCGACGACGGAACGATTTCTTCCGCCGTTGGTACGCGCTTGATACGCTCACACTCTCCCGATAGCAGCCGTTGGGAACCCCCAACGCCCCCCGGCTTGCGTAAGATGCTCGGAATTGGATACAAATTGGATATAATAGTTCGGCAGGCCCGGCTCCATCCGGCACAAGCCGCAGTTTTCAGGAAGAGGTTCACTAATTTATGGCCGCATCCACCCCCACACAGACAAAGACGCCCGCCCCGAAACCGACGCGCAAGGCTGGGTATGATGCCCATGCCGAGTTCAAGGCTAACACGGCTGCCCATGCGGATGCTGTGATCAAGTCGCTGGGTCTCAGCGACCAGGACTTGCTGCATACTTACGAGCAGATGCTGGAAGTGCGGCACTTTGAGGAGCAATGCAACCGCAGCTTTCGGGCAGGCAAAGTCGGCGGCTATTTGCACCTGTATATCGGGCAGGAAGCCGTCTCGCAGGGTGTCCTGCATGCGTGCATGGAGGGCGATCAGGCGCTCTCCACGTACCGCGACCATGCGCACTGCCTGGTGCTGGGCAGCGATCCGCACCGAATCATGGCGGAGATTTACGGCAAAAGCACCGGGGTCTCGCGCGGCAAAGGCGGGTCCATGCACCTGTTTGACAAAAGCGTGGGCTTTGCGGGCGGCTATGGAATTGTCGGCGGCAATGTGCCTCTGGCCGTGGGTTTGGGCTGGGCGCTCAAGCACAAAAACGACCTGAAAGACAAGCACAACATCTGCGTGTGCTTTTTGGGCGACGGGTCAATGAACGCAGGCGGGTTCCACGAGGCGCTCAACATGGCCCAATTGTACGATCTGCCCATTTTGTTTGTGCTGGAAAACAACAAGTACGCGATGGGAACATCGGTGGAGCGTTCCCATGCCAACACAGACCTGGCATCGCGGGCGGACTCGTATGCGATGGCGCATTCCAAAGTGGACGGGCAGGACTATTTCGCCGTGCGGGAAGCGGCCCAAAGCATTATAGACAACATGCGCAAGTCGCCCGCGCCGTACTTTTTGGAAGCGGTCACCTATCGGTACACCGGGCATGGCGCGGCGGATGGCGCGGCAACGCAGATTACCTACCGGCAGCCGGAAGAATTGGATGAATGGAAGCGGCGCGACCCGGTCAATATCCTGGGTGATGTGCTGCGCAAGCGCGGCATCCTGGACGATGCCAAACACGAGGCGCTGGACAGTGCGGCCATTGCGCATGCCAAAGAGTCCGCCGACTATGCCGACAGCAGCCCGGTCTGCGCGCCGGATGAGCTGACACAGGACGTCTACGCCGATTAAGGGAACGCCCCCGGTCCAGAAGATCGCCCCCCGGCCCCTAATTCTGGGGGAGCAGGAGGGGAGTAGGAACAGCAAGGCGACTGCTTGGCCTCATCCTATCCCCCCAGAATTGGCCCCTAGTATGCTTGCGCATTACTGCGTATCGCAGGGCCTCCGTAGCGGGGAGCAGGGCTAGGGGGCCGCTCCGAAAGCCGCTGCCCAAAGAAAGAACCCGAATGCCTGAAGTAATCATGCCCAAGATGGGCGACGCGATGGAAGAAGGAACGCTGTTGTCCTGGAAGAAGCAGGACGGCGAGGCTGTGAGCGTGGGGGACGTGATCGCGGAGATTGAGACAGACAAGAGCAACGTGGAAGTGGAAGCCGAGGATGCGGGCGTGCTGCACGTGCAGGCCAAAGAGGGAGATGTGGTGCCGGTCGGCACGGTCATCGCCACAATCGGCGATGTGGCAGTCCAGGCGACAGCCTCGGTTTCTCCCGCACCGGTGCCGGCCAGCAACGGCACGGCCAAGAACGGGGCGAACGGTGCATCTGCCGCCCCAGCCGAAGTCTCCAAAGCAGGCGAGACCGGCACGATTATGGGCGGCGAGGGCGCGCAGTACAAGTCCGACACGCCCGACGACAAAGACATCGCCAATCTTGCCCCGACAGTCCATGCGCTGGAAGAAAAAGAAGACGCGGGCGAGACAGTCACGTTGACGTACCGCGAAGCCATCCGCATGGCGCTGGAAGAAGAACTGGACAGGGACGAGAATGTCTTTCTGCTGGGCGAAGAAATCGGCCAGTACCAGGGCACATTCAAGATTACCGAGAACTTCCTGCAGCGCTACGGGGCCGACCGCATCGTGGACACGCCGATCTCGGAAGCGGGCATGGTCGGCATGACTACGGGCGCGGCGATGCTTGGCATGCGTCCCGTCATCGAGTTTATGACCCTGAACTTCGCCCTAGTCGCGTGGGACCAGATTATCAACCACACGGCGAAGATTTTGTACATGAGCGGCGGGCAGTACAGCATTCCCTGCGTTTTGCGCGGGCCGGGTGGGGTGGGCGTGCAGTTGTCCGCCCAGCACTCGCAGGACCTAGCGCACTGGTACGCCAACACGCCGGGCCTTAAAGTGGTGGTGCCCGCAACGCCCGCCGATGCCAAGGGGCTGCTCAAAGCCGCCATCCGCGACAACAACCCGGTCGTGTTTACCGAGCACGCCGGCTTATACCAAACCAAGGGCGAAGTGCCTGTGTCCAAAGACTTTGTCGTGCCGCTGGGCAAAGCCGATGTCAAGCGGGTGGGCAAGGACGTGACCATCGTTTCGTACTCGCGCGGCACCATGCTGTCGCTGGCCGCCGCCGAGCAGCTGGCCGCGGAAGGCATTGATGCCGAGGTGGTGGACCTGCGCTCCTTGCAGCCGATAGACATGGAAACAGTGCTGGCGAGCGTCCGCAAGACCCACCATGCCGTGGTCGTGCAGGAGCAGTGGCTGAACTATGGAATTGCCGCCGAGTTCGCCGCGCAGATTGCCGAGCACGCCTTTGACTACCTGGACGCGCCTGTCGAGCGTGTTGCGGGCGCGTTCGTGCCCATGCCGTATGCCCGCGCTTTGGAGTTGATGGCAACCCCGCACGAACCCGACATCATGGCCGCAGTGCGCAAGACCCTGGAGCGGAGCGTCACTCATGCCTGAAGTAATCATGCCCAAGATGGGCGATGCGATGGAAGAAGGAACGCTGTTGTCCTGGAAGAAGCAGGACGGCGAGGCTGTGAGCGTGGGGGACGTGATCGCGGAGATTGAGACAGACAAGAGCAACGTGGAAGTGGAAGCCGAGGATGCGGGCGTGCTGCACGTGCAGGCCAAAGAGGGAGATGTGGTGCCGGTCGGCACCGTCATCGCCACCATTGGGGACGCGCCTGCCCCAACGAAACCCGTGCCCGCTGCGCCGCAAGCAGCCGCTCCTGCGCTCGCCGCCGGCACACCCAAGAAAGAAACAACTATGCCCGCGACTCCTATTCACGCCAACGGCAGCGGGCGGGAGCGGCTCAAAGCCTCGCCCCTTGCCCGGCGCATCGCCCGCGAGCAGGGCATTGATATTGCCCAGGTGAGCGGCACCGGCCCCCTGGGTCGCATTGTAGAAGCCGACGTGCTGGCGTTTACGCAGAGCGGCCAGGGCACTCAGCGCCCCGTGGCTGTGCCCGAAGCCGCGTCGTCCACTGCTGTACAGCCTGGCCTGCCTCCCGCCCAGCCGACAAGGGAGCAGCCCCAGCAGCGGGCATCGGTCACGCCTGCTCCCTTGACTGCCCCCACCGAACTGTCGGCGATGCGCAAAGTGATCGCGCGGCGCATGGTGGAGAGCAAGACTACTATTCCGCATTTCTACATCACCAGCGAGATTGACATGGGCGAAGCGCTCGCCCTGCGCGAGAAGCTCAACGCCTACGACGACACGCTCGCCAAGATTTCCCTGAATGACATGGTGGTGAAAGCTTCGGCGAAAGCGCTGGGGCGCGTGCCCGCCGTCAATGCCGCTTTCCGAGACGACAAAGTGTATCCCGGCGCGGGCATCCATGTCGGCATCGCTGTCGCCCTTGATGATGGCCTGATCGTGCCGGTCGTGCGGGATGCGGACATGCTTCCTCTGCGCCAAGTCGCCCTAGCCAGCCGCGACCTCATCAAGAAAGCCCGCGACAAAAAGCTCCAGCCCAGCGAATACAGCAATGGCACGTTCACCGTGTCCAACCTCGGCAGCTTTGACGTGGAGAACTTCGTTGCCATCATTGACCCATCGCAGGGAGCCATCCTCGCCGTGTCCAGCATTGTCAAAAAACCGGTTGTCCTGGCGGACGACACCATTGCCGTCCGTTCCCGCATGAACGTTACGTTCAGCGGCGACCATCGCGTGATGGACGGAGCCACCGGCGCGCGCTTCTTGCAGGAACTCAAGCGTGCCCTGCAAAACCCGCTGTCTTTGCTGGAATAGCCAGTAATTAACCCAAGTTGCTACCTACGCGAGCATGGCGTAGGCCAAGACGGTCAGCCCGACCTTCAACTCGAAGCCGCGCGGCGTCACCGCGTGCAGCCGCCGACCCATCCACTCCGTTAGCGTGCTGAAGGTCGTCTCGATGCGGCGGCGCGACTGCTGGCACCAGTATGCCATCCAGGCCGGATGGGGCCGCTTGCTGTTACTGCGCCGGTCCGCCGTCAGCACGATCTGGGCGTCCTCACGCAGTGCGTCCTCGAAGCCGTAGTCCGTGTACGCCGCGTCGGCCACGACCTGTGACCCGGCGGGCAGGTCCAGAGGCAGCCGCCGCAGACCGGCGATATCGGCCTCGGAGGCGGGTGTCAGGACGAACTTGACGGGCCGGCCGGAGGCCGCGACCAGCAGGTGGACCTTCAGCCCGTAGTAGTAGCTGCGTTTGCTGGCACAGTAGCCCCGGTGGCGCTCGCCCGTGCGGGCCGGCGGGTAGAGGCGGCAGCGGCGGATGCGGATGTTGGCGCAGACCGGCACTGGACAGCTATCAACAATATAGGGCCCCTCCGGGTCGGCTTGCTGAGCCGCCTGGCCCAGCAGCCAGAGCAGCCCCTGCCAGAGCGCCTCGGGTATAGCGTGCAGCCGGCGGTTGAGGCGGCTCTTGCTAAGCATGGTCTTGATATAGCCGTGGCTCTTGAGGAACAAACGGCTGCTTTCCTGGTTGCCGCCGAACCGGGCGGCGGCAACCAGGGCGACGGTCATGACCTCGGCGTCGCTCATTCGCCCCTGCGGGTTGTCTCTATGACCCGAGGCGCGGAGGAAGTCGTCACACAGGCAGTAGATTGTGACGACCTGTGCGGTAAAATCGTTTTGCATGGCTGTCTTCCTTGAGTGGAGTGTGGTTACTACACTCTACGGAAGGACAGCCATGCACCGACACAAGGTAGCAACTTGGGTTTTTAGTATTATTTTGGGAAGTATATCACATTAAAGTGCATACTAGACAGCGAGGAACTTTGCGACCATACTACAGAAGCGCTTAGAGTAGAAACACCGGCACAAAAAGGAAAAACATGGAACTCTCAAACAAAGAAAAGACGGTAGTGGCCCAAATGCGTCTGATTAGCCGTCCCCGACTAGGCTATTGTGAGCAACGATGTTGAACATCTACGATAAAAACCGAAGACAATAACAGCCAGGCGTTATCCTGTTATGCAGACGCTTTTGAGCCACTACCGAAAAGACTACTGCGCTTCAAAGAAGCATTGAACTCGGCAATACGTTGGAGTTGAACCTGCTTCATCCAACCCGTTATAAGCAACATAACCTCAATCTCAGCGATGGGGTGGCCGCTATCGCCGCAATCCACGATCTGCTGCCGCGCGACAAGGTGTACACCCATGTGGTGCGCGCCTTTGAGGATGGCGACTATAGCTTTGTGCATGTTGATTATCATTTGTTTGGTCCCACGGTGGCCTTTGATATTCACCGCTATGAAGACGGCGTGGCTGTTGAGCATTGGGATAACTTACAAGACACGCCGCCGGGCCGCAACAAGAGCGGCCACACCATGACCGATGGTAAGACTCAGGTCAAGGATCACGATAAGACGGAGGCGAATAAAGCTTTCGTCGAGAGCTTCGTGCGGGAGATCTTGGTCCAGCAAAGGTGGGAAAACATCGCGACCTACTTTGAAGGCGACAACCTAGTGCAGCACAACCCCCACATGGGCGATGGAGTGGCCGAGTTCCTGGCGGTTCACAAAGAATGGGAGGAGGCGGGTACTCCCACCCGCTACGACACGATTCATAAGGTGCTGGGTGAGGGGAACTTTGTCCTGGTCCTGAGCGAAGGACAATCCGGCGGAAAGCACAGCGCGTTCTATGACTTGTTCCGAGTGGACAAGGGAAAAATCGCCGAGCATTGGGACGTGATCGAAGAAATCCCGGCCAAAGAAAACTGGAAGAACAGCAACGGTAAATTCTGATTGGTGGGACATAAATGCCAGCACCGCCGCGCGGTGCGTCTTAAGCCGCCCCAGTAGGTTGCAGGCCGGCGACTGCTTGGTGCGGCCACGCTTGCCTGAAGACGTGACCGCCGGATTGGTCGTCAGACCTTGCTCGATCAGAGCCTGGTACTGCGCCCCGAAGGCGCTCAGCGCGGCAGACGAAAGGTGGCGTTGTCCACGAACTCGACTGGCCTCCACCGCCGCCTTGATCGACAGCAGCAGCACAATCATTCCGGCGGCCCAGGGCTGGGGTACCTGCCCCGAAACCTGTCCCTGCTCCTGGATGAAAATCAGGTCGCGCAGCAGATGGACGCTGCACAACGCATGGGAGCACTCATAGCTAAAATAGCATAACCACCAGTCTTGTTACCGCTTTTCTGCCGCAGGCTCTTGGGTGTTATCTTGAAGCCGTCGCTTGCCGGAGGCTTGCTGCATGTCCTGGAACAGAGCAAAGGTGGCTTCGGCGCCTTGGTCATAAACGGTTTGGAACTCTTCACGGGTCATGAGTTTCGTTCACGGTTAACAGGTTTAGTGCAGGTATACCCAAAAACGTCAGGCTGAGTAGTTAGCAACTTGGGTTAATTACCCCAGTTTAACTCTGGCCCGGCAGCATAATGCTGCCGGGCCTTGCTTTTTGGCTTTTTGTTTGTTATAATAGCCCGGTGAGTTGTTATCACTCCGTAACCAAACGCATTGTACTGCCCTCGCGTCATGGGGTATATTCTCCAACGTATCTGTTGCTGTTAATCGGCGTCAATGATGACGCTTCCCTTTAAGCGCGTTCCCGCACGTCACCGCCGACTCCCCTGATGTTACAATCTGCGTCTTTCCGTGCCGGGTGATGTTTTGCCCAGTGCAGGAATACCAGCGTATATTTGCTTTCCATCGGCAATTGGGCCGAGTGAGTTTTTATTTTCACGAAGGGTACTTGTTATGCACACCGCGAAACACCATCGCATACATTCAGTCTGGAGCGGAATAAGGAAAGGCGCTGCTGTTTGCGGCCTCGCCCTTGTTGTCAGCACGCCAGGCGCACAGGCTGCCAGCCCACCTGACGGAAGCATCAGTGCGACCGATACATCCCCGCTGCACTTCACCGGAGAACTGACCGGTACCGGCGCGACCAACCAAGCGGGGGTCAGCACAGGTGTCAAGGGTTTCAACGTAGAATATTACAAACTTACCCTCAACCCCGGCGATTATACCGGCAAGGCAATTGCCGTGCGCATTGACTGGCAGGTGGAAGCCAACGACTACGACCTGTACATCCATCAGGGCGGGGAGACCGGGGCGATTGTCGCGCAGTCGGCGAACGGCGCGCCTCAGACCAGTGAAAATACGGTCATCCTGCCGGGGGGCATTGTCGGCACGCCGCTGACGTACACCGTGGAAGTAGATTCATTCGCAGCCACGTCCACCGCCGACCACGAGATTGGAACCCTGGAAGTCAAGGCCATTACACCATCGCGCACGGCGACCTACACAACTGGCGACATGACATTCAGCCCAAACGTGACTGTGCTTGCGCCTGTCACGACCTCAGATGGCGAACCGAGCAGCCGCACCGACCTGCGGGGCAACTTTTACGTCGGCGGTATTCGGGGGGTCCCCGCAGGCGTAGACCTGTGGTACACAAATGTCCTGGGTGACCCGCTCCTGCGCCAGTATCGCTATCAGGGCCAGCCGGACGCCTTCTCGCCTAATCAGGCGGTCATGGTTGGCGGCGACGGGGGCGGCGACATCGACCTGGCCGTGACCCTGCCGACCGATGGCAGTCTGCCGGTGCTGGCTTTCAGCAGCCTGGTAGCGGCGAATATCTCTTTCGGCAACACGCTCAATCCGAACACAACCACGGGCATGCCGAAGTACAACCTCAACCCGTCGGGCAACTTGACGGGCGGGGCGCCGGTAGACGACCGTCAGTGGATGGCGGGCTTCGGCAAGAGCGTTTACCTTCTGTACCGGACAATCAGCGTGCCTCCGGTTGGTTTCGTTCAGCGCTCCAACCCTGACCCCTCAACAAACGGGGCGGGATTTGTGTACGACCCCGCTAGAACGACCGGCCCAAGCGCCCAGACCGGCGGAATTGATGTAGATCAGGCCGACGGCACAGTTTATGCCTTGTTTAATGATGGGCAGGTCGCGGTTGGAATGCCGCCAACCACCCCAAGCGGCATCCCCGGCGTGCCGCCGACCGTTGTGCTTGACCCAGCGACCGGCACGCCCGCCGCGCCGCTGACCTACACGTACCACCTGGCAGCCAGCGACCCAAACGGCGTGGCGCATATCTTCACCACCGTCAAGGTCGCCAAAGATCACACGGTTTATGTGGTGTACTCCAACGAGGCCAACATCTACCTGGTGTACTCCACAGACCACGGTACGACATGGAGCGCCCCGGTGCGTGTCAACACCACCGCGCCCGGTTCCACGCTCACCAACCTGTTCCCGTGGATCGCGGTTGGCAGCAATCACGGCACGGTCGGCATCACCTGGCTGGGTACCACCGACCCGCTCAACAACGACAGCGCCAATTGGAAAGTTTACTATGCCCAGTGTGCCGATGTGACTGCCGCAACGCCGTCATTCGCGCAGGTGACCGTGAGCGACCACTTCATTCACGGCAGCAACATCTCCGAAGGCGGCACGACCGGCACCGCCAACCGCAACCTGCTGGACTACTACCAGGTCTCGTTTGATCCGAGTGGGGCAGCGGTGATCGGCTATACGGACGATCACAACGACTTCAACGGCAACACGTTCATCACGCACCAGATCAGCGGAACGACGATTGACGGCGGCACAGTGACCGCACCCGCGCCTATTGCGCCTCAGCCGCCGTTCGTGCCCGCTCCGTCCGCAGCCTTCCTGACAGCAGCGGGGGCAGGCTATACATTCCCGTCCTTCACCGGCGCGCAGGTGACGGACTTCTACGGCGACCAGACACAAGGCCTGCTCGTCGGCCTGAACAATCCCGACCCGACGGACATTGTCGCCATCAAGTACGGCAGCGTCGCAACGTCCAACGGCCCGGCAATCACGGCGGCGATGAGCGTCTCGCTGCTGTCGTCCATCCCTCCGCAGACTACCTGGCGCATGATCTTCGCAGCGAATGTGCCCTTTGCACGTATCAGCGATACCGGCGACTATGATTACGGGGTGTCCGACCGCGGCGATCAGTTCTATGTGCAGGCCGCCACCGGCGCTCCGGGCACCACGCCGACCTATACCTACGGGACTGTTGTGCGCAACTCCACCGGTTCGCTGACCTATACCTCCAAAGGCAGGGCGGATGCCGGCTCATTTGATACACGCAACAAGCGGATTTCCGTGCGCGTTTCGGCCTTCAAGCTCAACGCGCTGATCAAGACCGGCACGGATGCGTTGGGCTTTGTCCATTCGCCGATCACCTCCGGGTCGGTGATTGCGGGCCTGCGCGGCACGGCCAGCACCGGCTCCGGCGTGGCGCGTGGTGACGAGACACGCGGCGGCACGGAGTTCACCATTCAGTAGGACGTAAGCTGGGCAGGGGCTGTTCGCTGGCCCCTGCCGCTTTTCTCGCACAAAGGATGAGATATGTTTTATAAATTAGGAGCAGCGCTCGCGATCGCGGGCCTGCTGATCGGCGGGCCGATTGCCGCCCAAGCGCAGACCGGGATCAGCGTCAACTTTGTTGGGAACAACAGCGTCGGCAACGAAATCCTTCCGGGCCAAACTGCGGGTGTCGTCCCATTCGCTAATTTCAACAATGACTTTGGCGGCGGGGTGGGAACCATTGGCGGCGATGCCGCCAGCGGCAGCACCGTTGTTGACAGTGCTGGAACCCCTACAGGGGCGACCGTAACCTATAACGCGGGCGACAGCAACGTCAACTCAGTCGATCAAACCAGTGCCAACAATCGTCTGATGAACGGTTATATTGACAGCGGGGCCGCGACATTGGCATCCAGCAACACGGCAACGACCATCAGCGTGGCCGGCATTCCGACTTCTTTCCCCACCTACAGCGTCTATGTTTACTTCTTTAACGGCGCGGCGACAACCGGCACCTACACCATTGCCCCGACTACGGGCGGCACAGGCGCGGCAACGACCACAGTGACGGGATTGACCGGCTTTACCGGCTTTCAGCAGGCGATGACAGGCGGAAGCGGCAACTACTTCGTGTTCAGCGGCCTAACCGGAACGGGCTTTGACCTGACGGCGACCAGCCTGGACACCACAAACGGCGCGCCCATCAACGGCTTCCAGATTGTCGGCACTCCTGTCGCTGCGCCGGAACCCGCAGGCTTTGTTCCTGTCCTGCTGGGCACGGCACTGCTGGGCGGCTTGATCGCCGCCCGACGCCGTCCGACAACTGCCTCCGCACGCTAACTGTTCCTCACTTTGTATTTTCTGCCTGCGCTGTGTTTAGCGGCGCAGGTGGAAAGTGCTGGTTGTCGTCAAGCCGCCTTTGGCTGGGGCGTTGCCTTTTTCCCTCCCATCACTTTCCCGTTGTAACTTCAACAAGAGGTTGCTTGTGAAACGCGGCGCTTTTACGCTGATAGAACTGCTCGTCGTGATCGCCATTGTAGCCATTCTCGCGGCTATTTTGTTCCCCGTCTTCGCGAAGGCCCGCGAAAAGGCGCGCCAAACCACCTGTGCCTCCAATGAAAAACAGATCGGCTTGGCCCTTCTGCAATATGTCAACGACTATGACGAAAGCCTGCCCGCCGCCGATTATGCTGGGCCGGGCGTGACGGCCTTTGCCGTCAAGAGCAGCGCCAACGCCCGGCAGACCAACCCGACCTGGGCCGATCTGACGCAGCCTTATGTGAAAAGCCTGCAAGTCTTTGCCTGCCCCTCAGATGCCAGCGGTGCGCCCAAAGACGCCGCGGGAGCGACCGTGCCGGGCGCGCCGCTTTCGTATGCGCTCAACACTTATCTGTTTAAAGTCCCGACAGGGGCGCGGTATGCCAACAGCGGCGGCCCGATCAATCAGTTTGATGCCCCCGCCGGCAAACTCATCGTGGCGGAAAATGCCGCCAGCCAAGGCCAGGAGCTGGTCAACCCCAGCCGCTTTCTGGGCTTTGCGCGGCATACCGACGGCAGCAACTTTCTGTACGCCGACGGCCATGTCAAGTGGCACCGCTATCCTGCCTGGTGGCAGACCGTCGCCACCACGAGCACGACCGGCTGGAACAACATCAGCGGCGCACCCGGCTCCGCGACAAACAATCCCAGCGGCAATGCCGCGCAGAATTGCCCGCAATGGTTCTTCTGGATCAATGCCGATGAGCAGTGGCAGTGACACACGCAAACAAAAAGCCGCCCTCGCAAGAGGACGGCCTTTTTTGGCGTACCGCAGGCACGCTCAGCGAAACTCAATCCCGGTAATCGGGTGCAATTGAATGCCGTTCCCCATTCCGCCCGGCCCCTTGCCCGCCCGCCCCCAGTACCCAAGCCCCACCACCCGGATGGGCACATGAACCGCAAGCGGCTTTTCGCCGGGGTGCAGCCGATGCACAAGAACACTGCGGGCCGCGCGCATCCCACCCGCAAACCGGCTCGGCTGCCCCATGCGGGCCGGGTCCGGCAATTCGCCGGTCAGGGTGTGCCCCGATGCATCACGCATCACTAGGTGATAATCGCCGTCGTCATTGATCTGCGCGCCGACCAGCAGCGCGTCTACGCTCCACTCCGTTGTTTCCGCCCGCCCCGCGCGATGCCTGCGAAAAGACGGGTCAAGGGTGCCGGGGGCGAGCAGCGAAGGCCGAGGCTGCGCCAGCAGGTCGGCGATTGTCGTCGGCGTGGCCGGGGTCTTCACCCGCGCCACATCCGCATCTGTGCCGGTCATCACCGCCCAGCGCGGCGGCTTGGTGATGTCGCGTTCGCCCGGCGCATCCTGCCCCCGGCAAAACATCGGCGGCAGCGTCAGCAAAGCGCCCACGCCGACAGCCGCCCAGGTTCGGCGCGCGAAAAGAAGCCTTGAAAACGACATGCTGATCCCCTCGCTTTCTTGTTTGAGCCGTTTCGCTCACTCGTTTGAGCCGTTTCGCTCACATGTTGTGTTTATAATAACATACTTTCCATTGGGAAACGCGCGCCGGTCGCAAAGCCGCTGCATAAGCGTTTCCACGGAGGATCAGCGGCTTACCGACGACGGAAGAATTTGTTCCGTCGTTGGTACGCCGTAGGAAAGCCGAGGAGACGCGTAAGCGGCGCCTTTGTCCTGAGTGCGAGCAGGGAGGATCGCTCCCCCGCGAAGTCAGGGCGTTCCGGGCTGACATTGGAACGGATGCATCAGCCTCAGTGTTGACAAAAGTGTTGATAAAATGGGGAAGTCGGCAGCGCCGCTTGGCGAAACATGCGGCACCCCATTTGCGTACAAAGAAGAAGGGTTGACTTTGCCAAGCAAAAGTTGTTTTATGACCACGCGCAATTGTGTGGTATACTGAGGCATTACTCCGAGCGCGGGCTTTGGGTATCAGAATTAGAAATCTCTTCCCACAGATGCTGTGCGGAAGGAGGGATTGTTGAACGTAAACAAGATAGCACGAGTGCTCATTCCGCTCGTTGTCGTATTCAGCCTGCTGTGGTTTTTCATGCCCGGCAGAGCAGGCATGTTCCGCACGGGCGCTGAGCCGGTCAATGTCAAGTACAGCGACTTTGTGCAGAGCGTCGCCAACCATCAAATCACGGACGGTTCTATTGACAAGAACACGTTTCAGGGCTTTCGCGCGCAGACCGGCGGGCGTAAGCAGCAGATCACCGTGGACCTGCCCCCGGACAATGCCCAGGAGCAAAGCCGCCTGCTGGCCTTGATGACCGCGTCCGGCGCGTCGGTGACGATCAAAAAGCCGTTTATCTCCGACTCCATCAGCTTTCTAATCAGCACGTTCCTGCTGCCGGTGGGGCTGATATTCTTCTTTTACATCTTCTTTGTGCGTCAGGCGCAGAATGGCGGCAATCAGGCGATGTCGTTTGGCCGCTCCCGCGCCAAGCGTCTGACCGACAACGTGCCCAAAGTGACCTTTGAGGATGTGGCGGGCGTGGATGAAGCCAAGCAAGAATTAGAGGAGATCGTTGAGTTTCTAAAGAACGCCAAGAAGTTCCAGGCCCTGGGCGCGAAGATTCCCAAGGGTGTCCTGCTGCTCGGCCCTCCCGGATGCGGCAAGACCATGCTGGCCCGTGCCATTGCGGGGGAAGCGGGCGTGCCGTTCTTCCATATTTCCGGGTCGGACTTTGTGGAGATGTTCGTGGGCGTCGGGGCATCGCGTGTCCGTGACCTGTTTGACACGGCCAAGGCCAACCGCCCGGCCCTGATCTTCATTGATGAGATTGACGCGGTCGGACGCCAGCGCGGGGCGGGCATGGGCGGCGGGCATGACGAGCGCGAGCAGACCTTGAACCAACTGCTGGTGGAGATGGACGGCTTTGACGCCAATGCGGGCGTCATTATGATCGCCGCCACCAACCGGCCCGATGTGCTTGACCCCGCGCTTTTGCGCCCAGGCCGCTTTGACCGCCACGTCACCGTGGACACGCCGGACGCCAAGGGCCGCGAAGCGATCCTCAACGTGCATTTGCGGGGCAAGCCGCTGACCGAGGAAGTCAACGCCTCGCTGCTCGCGCGCCGGACGCCGGGCTTCAGCGGGGCCGACCTTGCCAATCTTGTCAACGAAGCCGCGCTGCTCGCCGCCCGGCGTGACAAGACAAAGATTGACATGCTGGACTTTAACGCCTCGGTAGACCGCGTGATTGCCGGCCCGGAGCGCAAGTCGCGCATTATGAACGAGCAGGTGCGTGAGCGGGTCGCCTACCATGAAGTTGGGCACGCGGTTGTGGGCGAGCTTTTGCCCCATGCCGACCCGGTGCACAAAGTGACAATCCTGCCGCGCGGACGCGCCGCGCTGGGCATGACCATGCGCCTGCCGACGGAAGACAAATACCTGGTCACGCGCCAGGAGTTCCTGGATGAAATCTCATCCCTGCTTGCGGGACGCGTCGCGGAAGAGATTGTCTACAATGAAGTTACGACCGGCGCATCCAATGACTTTGAGCGGGCGACAGCGATTGCCCGGTCTATGGTCTGCGAATACGGCATGAGTGACCGTCTCGGCCCCGTTGTCAGAGGCACCCGGCACGGCAATCCGTTCCTGGGCAGAGACTGGAACGAAGAGCGCAACTACTCGGAAGAGATCGCTGTGGAGATTGACCAGGAAGTGCGCGCGATTATTGACGAATGCTACGAGAAGTCGCGCCAAATCCTGACCGAGAACCGCGCCAAAGTGGACGAGATTGTGCGGGTTCTGCTGGAGAAAGAGTCGCTGGAGCGTGAAGACTTCATTGCCCTCATGGAAGGCGCGAAAGCCCCGGAGTCTTACAGCCCGCCGGTCAGCCCGTCCACGCCCGCGCAGGACGGCGACAACGACATCACGGTCAGCGCCCCGGACAGCAAGCCGCGCCGCCTGCCGATCCTGCGGCCCGAACCGGCGTAGCGTCAGGCCCGCAAAGACGAAAGGACGACGAGGGCACGGGAAACCGTGCCCTTCATTTTGTGTCATGGACAACAACACTTATAAGTACCGGCTGTCGCGACTGGTGCGCACGCAAAGCTCGGAGATATTTCTCATTTGGGAAGAAGATCGGCGCGTTGGGCAGCTGGATTTACACTATGCGCATACGACGATACACGCCACTCTGGTGCTGGAAGCAGACCTGCCCGTCAACGCTGAGGAAGAGCTGCTGTCGCAGATTGACGACGACATCGTCTCGTCTTATCTGCCGTCATTTGAGCGGGAAGACTTTCTGGTGACGGTGTTCCGGGGCGAGGAAATCTCCACGTACAACGACTCGGCGGGGGCGCTGGACGATTTGGAAGATGAAGACGGCTTTGACCCGGACGATGACGACGATGATGACGGCCCACGCCGTCGCCGCGAACGATAGGTTTTGTTCGGCGCAAAGCCGCAGGGGACAACTCTCCTGCGGCTTTTTTTGCGCCCATACCCTCGCGTATTCGCCGGGTTCTGCCGATAACACCAGCAGGGTTTTATGCTTTTTGCAGAACCACCCGACCGAGTGTGGAGGAACAAACCGTGATGCCTGCGACTATGGGAGCCAAAAAAGAACTGGGGGAATTGCTGGCGCAGGAAGGCCTGCTCAGCCCGGAACAAATCACGCGCGCCTTGGCCCATCAGCGTCAGACCGGCAAGCCATTGGGCCAGGCCCTGCGCGACCTAGAGATGGTTACCGAGGAAGATGTCACCCGTGCGCGGGCCAAACAAGTCTCGCTGCCCTATGTGTGCGTGCAGGACCTGGCCGTAGACAAAGACGCCCTGGCCCTGATTGACTTCCAGACAGCGCAGCGCTGCCGCATCCTGCCCGTCAAGCGCACGCCGGACGGGACGCTGAAGATCATCGTCTCGTCGTGGAACGCCCATGTGCTGGAGATCACCACCAAAGCCGCCGCGCGCCATCGCCTGCGTGTCGCCCCGGCCCTTGCCACGGAGTCCCATGTCGTCGCCGCCATTGAGATGCACTACGCGGCCCTTGTGGAACCCACTGCGCTGCCTGCGATGGTGGAAGCGCCCCCCGCCGAAACAACCCCTCCCGCCAAACGCGCCTCCGACTTGTTCACCGACGGAACCATGCTGTCCCTGGTGCGCACGGACGGCAGCCGTAAGGACGAAATTGATGGGGCAGGGGGCGACCAGCCGCTTGTCATCCAGTTTATCAACAAGATTCTCGTGGATGCGGTCAAGCAGGGCGCGAGCGACATTCACTTTGAGCCGCGCCGGGACGCCCTGGAAGTGCGCTGCCGCATTGATGGCACCCTGCGCCGGGTGGACAGCGTGCGCCGGGATGTGCAGGCCGCCTGCGCCTCGCGTATCAAGATCATGGCCGAAATGAACATCGCCGAGCGCCGCCTGCCCCAGGATGGGCGTATTTCGGTGACCGTGGACGGGCGCGATATTGACATGCGCGTGTCGTCGCTGCCCACCCAGCACGGCGAGGCGCTTGTGCTGCGGATATTGGACAAGTCCGGCGTGCGGCTCAGTTTGGACCAACTCGGCTTTTCCGCGCGCAACTTAGGTTTATTGGAGAGCTTGATCCGCAAGCCGCACGGCATCTTTCTTGCCACCGGCCCGACCGGGTCGGGCAAGACGACGACCCTTTACAGCGCATTGCAGGCGGTGCATGCCCCCGATGTCAATATCATCACGGTTGAAGACCCGATTGAATACGAGCTGGACGGCATTCGCCAGTCCAATGTCAACGAAAAGGCGGGCCTGACCTTTGCGCGCCAACTGCGGGCTATTCTGCGTCAAGACCCGGACATCATCTACGTGGGCGAGATACGAGATGCGGAAACCGCGGAAGTCGCCTTTCGGGCCGCGCTGACCGGGCACCTCGTGTTCTCGTCGCTGCACTGCAACGATGCCGCCGGCGCGGTCACCCGGCTGCTCAACATGAACGTAGACCCGTTTTTGATCGCGTCGTCCGTCATCGGCATCATGGCCCAGCGCCTTGTCCGCAAAGTCTGTCCGTATTGCGTGCAGCCTGTCCTACCCAGCGCGTTGGAATTGTCGGCTTTCGGCATTGACCTGAGTGCGCCCGGCGCGAGCCATCCGCGCTTTCGGGAGGGCGCGGGCTGCGAGGCGTGCGGCGGCACAGGGTACAAAGGACGCTGCGGCGTGCAGGAACTCATGGCGATGGATGAAGACGTGCGCGCCCTGACCCTGGCCGGGGCGACATCGGGCAAGATTCGGCAGGCGGCGATTGCGCGGGGCATGGTGCCGATGCGCGAAGATGCCGGCGTTAAAATCCGTCAAGGCATCACCACGTTTGACGAGGCGCGCAGGCGCGTCTTTGTGGAAGAGGAAGTGGAAACGCATTGATCGTGACGCGCGCCCGGCGGGTTGCCCCGCTGACAAGCGCTTCCGACATACACTCTGAGGCTCTTCGCCCTCGTTTCTACGGCTGATACAAGGCGTTGTAACGGCGCACCAACGACGGAACAGTTTGTTCCGTCGTTGGTGCGCCGTTGCGACAGGGAAAACCACCCGGATCAATGCCGCCGAAGCGCGGCATAAACCCCGCTCCCCCGCTTGACAAACTTTGCAGAAATCGGGGTACAATCGGCACGTGATGGACTTTCCCCGACCCAGCCTGACCCTCGTGACCGACCGCAAACTGTACCGGCCCAACGCCGACAAAAAAGGCAATCCCCTGTCGCTTGTGGAAGCGGCGATTGCGGGCGGGGTCAATATCGTGCAGCTGAGGGCGCGGGGGCAGGCGGGCGACGACCTGGGGCTGTATGCGGTCGCGCTGCGTTTGCGCGAGATGACTTCGGGCAAAGTGCGCTTTGTCGTGACGGGCGATCTGGAACTGGCTGAAAAGGCGTTCGCTGACGGCGTCCTGCTCCCGGAGCGCTCCTACAGGCCGTCGGAGGCACGAACCTACCTGCGCGGCGACACCATCAGCGAAAACACGGCTTTGTATGTCGGGGCGTTTGCGCGGACGGTGACCGGGGCCAGCCGGGCCGAGCGGGGCGGGGCAGATTATGTGCAGGTCGGGCCGATCTTTGACCCTGATGCCGACCCCGATGCCGAGCCGGGCCTGACCTTGATCCGCAAAGTCAAGGATGCCGTCCAAATCCCGGTCATCGCATTTGGCGGCATTGAGACCCCGGAGCAGGTCGCCGACTGTCTGCGTCAGGGCGCGGACGGCGTCGCGGTTGCCACAGCGGTCACCCACGCGCCCGACCCGCAGGCCGCCGCCGCCGCCCTGCGCGCGGCGATGGATGCCGCGTGGCGGGCACTGCATGGCTGACAGCCGCCTTGTCGGTGGATGGTTTCCTCCGGCGCTGGTTTCTCCCTGTTGGCTCCTGCGCTTTTTTCGGTTGACGAACCATGCCGGGTATGGTAGGATACAGCATGCGTCTTTTCCCTCGTGTTTCGCTCCCGGCGGCTTTGCTGCGTTTCCCCCGCACTTTGTGTCTCACCGTTTGTCTGCTGCTCCTGGGCGGTTCTTTGGCCGGTGCGTCCGGCAAGCATCATGGCGCGGCCCATGCGGCTGGCTCACACGGCAATGCCGCGCATTTGGCGCGGCTGGCGGCGCAGCAAAAAGCCGCCTGGCGCGGGCATCTGGCGAAAGTGAAAGCCCTGCCTCGCGTCCAGCGCCAGGCGGCGAAGCGCCAAGATCGTCACTTCAAGCGGCTGGCCGACCGGCAGCATCTTGCGCGGCTGGCCCAGCAAACTGCGCACAACGCGCGGCTGCTGAAGCTTCAGGCGCATGCTCTTCATGCCGCGAAGATGAGCAAAGCCAAAAATGTTCGGCTGGCGCGAGAGGCGGCCCACCAAGCCAAAGCGCAGCATTCGGCGCAGGGCATGGCGAGCCACAAGGCGCATCTTGCCGCTGCCCGCCCTGCTGTTCAGCAAAGCAAAGCGGCGGCGGCACATGCTGCCAGGGCTGCCAAACTCGGCGCTGTTCACCAAGCCCATGTGCGGGCGCATCTCGCCGCCGCATCGGCGCACCGCTCGCTCCATGACATTCATCTTGCCCAGATTCAGGCCAAGCATCTGCAAAAACTGCGGGCGCATCAGCAGGCAATCGCCCAGCGCGCTTTGGCCCACCAAACACGGCTGGCGCGGACGCAGAACGCGCATGCCGCCCATGTGGCCGCGCAGCGCGCCCGGCGTGTCGCCCTGCACGGCGACGACAGCGGCGGACGCTCTATCCACTTCTGGCAGACAATCGCCGCGGGCGTGCCGGTCAAAGTCATCACCGTAGACTTAAACGACCGGGATGTCAAAGTGTCCGCCGTGATGTCGCGGCGGGGAAGCGGAACCGCGGAGCCGTTCCGGCAGATGATTGACCGGGCCAACCCTAATGTCGCCGTCACGGGGACGTTCTTCTCGCTGGATAATCTTCAGCCGGTGGGGGATATTGTCATTGACGGCAGCCTGGTGCATTTCGGCGGCATGGGCACGGCCCTGTGCATCACGCCGGGCAACCGCGCGGACATGGTGACCACCGAATGGGGCCGACACCACGACTGGTCGGGGTATGACTTTGTCTGCGCCTGCGGCCCGCGCCTGCTGAGGAGAGGCCGGGTCGTGCTGGACCCTCATGCTGAGCGGTTCCGCGACCGGCACATGCTGGCCCCGAACTCTCGGATCGCCGTGGGGATCACGCCGGGCAACAAGATTGTCTTCGCCATGACCCATGAGCCGATCTATCTGGGGCGGCTGGCGAAAGCAATGCGGGCTATCGGCACGACCGAAGCCATGAACCTGGATGCCGGAACCAGCACCGGCTTTTACTACAACGGGGCGACCCTGGCCCGCCCTGGACGGCAATTGACGAACATGATTGTGGTCTACGGCCAGAAGCAGCGGTACGAGCGTGCGCTAGACCAACTGGTGCCGGCCTCGTATCGGCATTCCAGCCTGCACGCGAGCGCGCATCGGCAAGTATCCGCGCTGGTGCATCCGTGACGGGGGGCGACATGCGCGCGCGCGCCCGCGCCTGGGCGGAAATCAGCCAAAGCGCCTTGCTCGGCAATATCCAGGGTCTGCGCGCCCGTCTGGGCAGCGGGGAACAGACGCGTCTGCTGGCCGTTGTTAAAGCCGATGCCTACGGGCATGGCATGGGTCTGGTCGCTCCGCTTTGCTGGAACGCAGGCATTGCGGACTTTGGGGTGGCAACTGTGGATGAAGGCATTGCCCTGCGCGCTTTGCTTCCTGCCCAGGCTGCCATTTATGTGCTGGCGGCAGCGTTGCCGTCCGATGCCGCCGACATCGCCGCGCATCGCCTGACCTCGTTTGTCGGCGATTTGGCCCTTGCGCATGCGCTGTCGGAAGCAGGGCGAAAACAAAACATCACTGTGAGCGTGCACCTGGACATAGACACAGGAATCGGGCGGGCGGGCGTTTTGGCAAACGAAGCCGCCGCTCTTTTCTCCGCTATTCAGTCGCTGCCCTTTCTCAATACCACGGGGATCGCCACCCATTTTGCCGAGGCCGATGAAGACGCGCAGGACGCGCGCCAGCAGAACGCCCTCTTCCGCCAGGCGCTGTGCCAATTGGGTGAAGAGGGGAAGCATCTGCTGGTGCATGCGGGCAATTCGCCTGCCCTGCTCGCTCTGGGCAATGACGCACGCTACGGGCTGGTGCGGCCCGGCCTGCTGTTGTACGGCATTGAACCGGCCCCTGGCATGTTTGCGCTTGGCGAAGATCATGTGAAAAAGGCCCAGGCACTGCGCCCGGTGATGTCTGTGCGCGCCCGCGTGCTGCTGTGCCGCCAAATGCCGTCCGGCGCGACGATCTCGTATGGCCGGACGTACACGGTTCCCCCCGGCGGCGGCGTGTACGCGACCCTGGGCATCGGCTATGGCGACGGCTACCCGCGCCGCCTGGGGAATGGGGTAGGGCATGTCCTGCTGGCCGGGCAGCCTGCAATGATCTGCGGGCGCGTGTGCATGGATCAATTGGTTGTGGATGTGTCCCATCTTCCCGCTGTCAAGTCAGGCGACATCGCGACCTTGCTTGGAACTGATGCCGGGCAGCAAATCACTGTTGGGCAGACAGCGGCAGCAATACAAACCACGCCGCACGAGATTTCCACGTGTTTGACGAGCCGCATGCCGCGTATTTTGACCGCGTAGCACAAGGAAAACGCCTTTGCTTTGGCGAACTATGCTTATGTTGACAGCACATCACATTTATTTGCTGGCTCCAGGCGCATCGCCCGATGCTGTCCGTCGCTTTTACATGCAGGGGATGGGCTTGAAAGAGTGCCCAAAGCCGGACAGTCTCGCGCAGGTGCCCGTGCTGTGGTTTGACGCAGGCGCTATTGTCATTCATGTCGGCTACCCCACAGAAGGGGACGTTGGCGGGGGGCATACCGCCCTGGCGACTGATGACCAGAGCGCCCTGCGGCAGCGACTGACAGACTTGGGATACACAATCAATGACGATGTCATCCCTATGGGGTATCCCCGCTTTTATGCGTATGACCCGTGGGGCAACCAATTTGAGATATTGCCTGCCGGGCTGCCCGCGCCGCCCGATGGACGTACAGAAACAGAGTAATCAAGCCTTATGCCCCTAGTCGTTGGAGTGGCTTTCAAGCCGGTCGGAAAGATTCATCAATTTGATCCTGGAACGCTCATCTTGGGCAAAGGTGCCGCCGTCATTGTGGATGCCGCCAGCCTGATGGGCAAGCAGGGGTATCACGAGTTCGGCATCGTCAAAACGCTGCCCCGTGCCGTGCGGCTTGAAGACCTGGACGAGCCGCTGCGCATGGTTGTGCGCCTGGCTGCTCCTGAAGATTATGCTCGGCATGAGCGCAACGAAGCGCATCAGGCCGAAGCATGGCGCTTGTGCAAAGCGAAGATTAAATCCCTCCACGTCCCCATGAAGCTGATAGAAGCCGAATGGGCATTTGACGGCTCACAGGTAACGTTCCATTTTGTCTCCGAAGGGCGGGTGGATTTTCGTGAGTTGGTGCGCGAACTTGCCGCTGTCCTGCATACCCGTGTCCAAATGCACCAAGTGGGCGGGCGCGACGAGGCCAAAATGTTTCCCGGCATCGGGCCATGCGGTCGTCCGACGTGCTGCTCGACGTTTCTGCGCGAGTTTGCGCCTGTCTCCATCAAAATGGTCAAAGACCAAAACTTAGCGCAAAATCCGTCCAAGTTCGCCGGTTTGTGCGGCAAGCTGATGTGCTGCCTGCGCTATGAGCAGGACGAAGAACCCACGCAGCAGCCTGTCCTTCCGCAGGTCAACATGGTAGTGATGACGCCTCTAGGCCGTGCCAAGGTCATGGACGTAAACCCCCTTCAGGAAATGCTGACAGTGCAATTGGAAACCCAAGCGTTTGTCGAGGTGCGCGCGCGAGACATCGGCATCATTGAAGGCTGTATTGACCACGCCGAAGGCGGCTGTGAAGACTGTGCATCCAGCGGGACGCTCAGTGCGTGCGAGGTGCCGACACGGGACAAGCCTGCCGATGGATTGTCTCTGCCGATGCTGTAGTTGACAAACTTCATCCCTAAAATTACCGGAAAATTACCGGTAATGGCGATACTTCTTTGCTTCGGGCGAAAAGTGGGTATTCTCACGGAAGCACTTCCTTTCATTCTCTCATGTTTATTGGAAACAAGGACGCCGCATGAATGTTTACTCTTTGGAAAGCCTGCCAAGCACGGAACGACGACGGCTGCAAGCCCGCGCGCGCCGATTGGAGAGGCGTGCGCAAACCCTAGCGGGGGCGGGGCGAATGGATGAAGCAATCGCGTGTCAAGCCGAGCTGACCGATCTGCGTCCCAACGATCCAACGGCATTTTTTCGCCTCGGCCTTATGTACAAGGAAATGCGTCGTGTTGAGCCTGCACTCAGCGCTTTGCGCCGTGCTACTGACCTCAGCCCTGAACATCGCGATCCGCGCGAAGCCCTCATTGCTACCCTGCTGGACAGCGGGCGTTACCAGGAAATTGTCAATGAAGGCAAGCTGCTGGTGAAACTCGCGCCACGCAGCATCTTCGCGCGGGATGTTCTCAGTCTGGCTTACATGCAACTAGGCCAAACCGACAAAGCGCTGCGCGTGGTCGGGGAGCTGATCTGGCTGGACCCACTCAATCCCGATCACTACCTCAAGCGCGCTATGCTGCTTCAGCAGCAAGGAAACGTCAGAAACGCCGTTGGGGAATACACCCGTGTGCTGGAAATGGCGCCTGAAGGAAGCGATGCCGTGTCGGTCGCCGCCGAAGCGCTGGAAACAATGGACGACCGCCAGTTACAGCAAATCCTGCTGCTTGCTTCGGATGATCAGCTGTTTCAGTGGAAGGCGTTGCACGACCCTGCTGAAGCCGTACAGGAACGCGGCTATCATCTCACGCCTCATGGCCTTGAGAAGCTGCAATATTTGCTCACGCAGCAAACGGTGCATCCATCGACGGCTTTCAGTTCTGCCTATATTCGCCTTTACAACTAATGCTACCCCTCTTTGATTGGGGACACCGTACCCATGTCATGGGTGTCCTCAACGTCACGCCGGACTCATTCTCCGATGGCGGCCTGTTTGCCGATGTGGAACACGCTGTTGCCCATGCGCAGCAAATGGCGGCAGATGGCGCGCACATGATTGATATTGGCGGCGAAAGCACGCGCCCGGCCACGTTCGGTGACCATTCCCCTCTCTCTGTTGAAGAAGAAAAGCGGCGTATTCTCCCTGTCATTGCACAAGTTGCCGCCACTCTGCCCCCTCTCGCCATCTCCGTAGATACCTACAAAGCCGAAGTTGCGCGTGCGGCTCTGGATGCGGGCGCAAGTATTATCAACGACATCAGTGGCCTGACCTATGACCCTGGCATGGCGGGCCTTGCGGCCGAACGCGGCGTTCCCGTGATCGTTATGCATCTGCTCGGCAGGCCACGGGACATTCCGCTCAATCCCACCTATGGGGATGTTGTGCAGGATGTGATTGCTTTCTTCCGCACGCAGATTGATTACGCACTCGCGCACGGCGTCCTGGCAGAGCAGATCTGGCTTGATCCTGGCCTCGGCTTCGGCAAGACGGTGCAGCACAACTTGGAACTGCTGCGCCGGTTGTCCGAAATTAAAGCCCTGGGCTTTCCCCTGGTGGTCGGCAGCTCGCGCAAGAAGTTTCTGGGGAAGATACTGGGTGCCGATAGCCACAATGACCGCAAAGAAGGAACCGCGGCGACTGTTGCGCTCAGCATCGCGCAGGGCGTAGACATTGTCCGCGTGCATGATGTCGGGCAGATGGCGCGGATCGCCAAAGTGAGCGATGCCGTTGTGCGCGGCTGGCAGGAAGAATAATATCCACGCACAACGCCTCACCCTTTCGAGTGAGGCGCTTGTGTTTACAGACTATGGGCAGATTAGCGCACTTTCGCGCCCGGCGCGACATCGGCTTCCGGGTGCAGCAGAATGGCACGCCCGTCGGCATCGGTGGCGGCCAGCAGCATGCCCTGCGACTCGTAGCCGCGCATCTTGCGGGGCTGCAAATTGGCGACAATCACAACTGTCTTGCCCACAAGATCGGCGGGGTCATGGTTTTCGGCGATGCCTGCCAGGATTTGGCGCTCCTCATCCTCGCCGCACTCCACGCTGAGCCGGAGCAGCTTGGTCGCGCCTTCAATCCGTTCGGCAGTGACAATGCGTGCTGCCTTGAGTTCAATCTTGGCAAAATCGTCTATCGTAATATACGCGCTGGGCGCAGGGGCTGCACTTGGAGTGGGTGTGGCCTGCGGCGGGGCAGGCGTAGCTGGGACTTCTGTCACGGGCTGTTCTCGTTTCTTGGTGTCGATACGTGGGAAGATCGGCTGAGCGTCCTGGGTTTGCAGTCCGCCGGGCAGTCCGCCCCACTGCGTGGAGATGCTCCAAAGCTGCGCGGGCGCATCGCCCAGTCCTAGTTGCTGGCAGATAAGCGTGGACGTGTGAGGCAGAAACGGGGCGAGCAGCGCGGCAGCGAGGCGGCTTGCTTCCAGGGCTGTGTACAGGCTGTCGGCCACTGCCTGGGCATCGCCCTCTTTGTGGCGCTTCCACGGGGCCTGCGTGTCTAGGGTTTCGTTGGCGGCTTTGACCAGCCGTCCGATAGCGAGCAGGGCCGCGCCGGGGTCAAGAGCAAGCATAGCGCGGTCTACGTCCTGGACACACTCGCGGGCGAAAGCGGCGTAAGGGCTATCCGCCGTGCGTGCCGCGCCGTCTTGAGGAACGACACCGCTCAAGTATTGGGCGGTCATGTTCAATGTGCGGTTGAGCAAGTTGCCGAGTTTATTGGCAAGCTCGGCATTGTAGTGCCCGACCAGTGCATCCAGCGAAAACTCCGTATCGCCGGTGAACGAAATATCCCTGAGCAAATAGTAGCGCAGGGCATCCACGCCCACTTCCGTAGACGCTCCGCTCAAATTGGTGAGATAAGCAACGGCGTCTTCGGGCGTGGGAATGTTGCCTTTGGATTTGGAGCCTTTGGTCAGTTCCAGTGTCTGCGTATCGCGCACCAGCCACCACCCGTGCCCCAGGATCGTGCCGGGCAGCGGCAGTTCTAGAGCCAGCAGCATGGCGGGCCACAATGTCGCGTGGAAGCGCGTGTAAATCTCTTTGCCCACCAGGTGCACATCGGCAGGCCAGAGCGTGTCCCAGCCGGGCTGCGCGGGCCAGCCTGTTGCGCTCAGGTAGTTGATGACCGCGTCAAACCAGACATACACCACCTGCGTTGGATCGTCCGGGGCCAGAATGCCCCAGCCCGCATACGGGCGCGAGATGGCGACATCGCGCAGGCCACCCTTGATAAATGCCAGCACTTCGTTGCGCCGCGTGTCCGGCTGGAGGAAGCCGGGGTGCGTTTCAATGTACTCCAATAATCGGTCGCCATATGCTGAGAGGCGAAAGTAATAGTTGTCCTCGGTGACACGCTCCACACTCGCGCCGGTTTCAATCGCGCGCCCATCCTTCACCTCGCTGTCGCGGAAGAACGTTTCGTCGGAGACGGAGTACCAGCCCTCGTACTTGCCCGCGTAGATGTCCCCCTGCGCCTGCAGCCGCCGGAACACTTCCCCCACGGCATCCGCATGGCGCGGCTCCGTGGTGCGCAGGAAGTCGTCGTAGCTGATGCCCAAAAACTGCCATGTATTGCGGTAGCGCTGCGAGACCGTATCCACAAACGTCTGCGGCGTTTCTTCCATGCGCGCGGCGGCGTCGGCAACCTTCTGCGCGTTCTCGTCCGTGCCGGTCAGGAAGAACGTCCGGTCGCCGCGCAGTCGGTGGTAGCGGGCAAGGGCATCAGCAAGCAGGGTGGTTGTGGCCGACCCAACATGCGGCTCGCCGTTGACATAGTAAATCGGTGTTGTGACGTAAAAGGCGTTCTTGTTTGTCTCGCTCACTGGGGGAATGCTCCGGTTTCCATGCCTTTGTTATACCCGATACGCGCCGCCGGCACGGGGAGCGTTATCTTTTAGTTGACGCCGACGTGCGCCAATGTCTGCTCAATCTGCGCGGCGGCCTGCGGGTCGTCTCCAATAAACGCGCCCGCGACTTTGCCGTCCCTTCCAATGACATACACGGTGGGAATGCCCCACACATGGTACTTGCTGCTGGCGACCGAGGCATTGGCAGGCTGAGCATCGTACAAGAACGTGGATGTGTATTGCGGGTGGGCTTTGAGGAACGCCCCCATGCGCGGCGCGCTGTCCCACGTGTTGATGGACAGGACGGTCAGCCCTTTAGGGCCGAGCGTCTGGCGCAGTTCCTGGATGTGCGGCATGGTTTTCTTGCAGGGACGGCACCACGACGCCCAGAAGTCAATGAGCACGACCTGCCCCTTGAGGCTGGACAAGGACAGCGTTTGGGCACTCGCGCCATTTGCACTCGCGCGCGGCAGCACAAAATCCGGGGCGTCTGTGCCGACGGGCAGCAGGGCAGGGGTTGGCGTAGGTACATAGGCTGTCAGGCCCGCAGGCGGCTGCTGCTCAAAGTCTTGCGACTTATCAGGTTGATAGGCGGCAAAATTGTAGGGGTAAGTCAGCGTGATGACCCGGTTCTTCCTCCCGCCTGTGTATTCGGCTTGCATTGGCAACCCGCTTTGTGGAGACAGCCAGAACGTCGCTGTATCTCCGTCTTCAACAGACACAACCTTGCGGGCGGGCAGGCCGTTGAGTTTTACCAAGCCGACATCCCGTAAGTTGGAATAATCCGTGATGCTGCTGCTGTCTGTGAGCAAACTTGACGCGATGCTTGCCGCCGCGCCCATCGGCAGTTGCGGGTCAAGTTTATCCAGTGTCGCCGGGGCGGGGCCGGTCGCGACATTCGCGGCGTTCCATTCACGCACTTGCACTCCGTCGCACGCGAGGGTTGTTGCCTTGTCATCGCTGCGCGACAGGATATAAATCTTGTTGGGCGCTCCAGTCTCAATGCGGGCCGTGTCGTTCGTGCCAACCTGGACGGCGTCTACGATCAAAGTTGGCTTCCTTTGCACGGCAGCCACGTACTTTTGCACAACGGCAGGCAGCGGCTTCTGCCCTGCGCTCTGCGCGTAACCAGGCACGCCTAGCGCCGCCAACGCTGCTGCTACCAAAATGGTTGCTTTTGTCATGGTGTCTGTTCTCTCCTTGCTTGGGAATACCCCTCTCCTTGCTTCACAGGTTCTCCCCTAAAGAGGGAGATTAGGAATGGCTGCCGTAAGGTTGGTTGTTCCGTTCCTACTCCGTGTCCCCCCTTCAGGGGGGAACCTGCACGCAGTGCAAGGAGGGGGGTAGTGTGAAACGATAGGGAAGGTTTTCTGCTTTCTCAACACGCTCTTAGGAACTAATTGCACTCTCCCCGCTGTTTTAACAGCAGAGGAAACACGACAAGTATACCGATAATCAGCCTGATTGACAAACACTCCGTTGTCTGGTACAGTGCCATAGATTGTGAAGAAAGGTACGAAGTTGACCAATCCTATCTCAAAGTCCGGGTTTCTGCTCGGCGCGGCCCTCGCTTTCATCGCCGCCATCATCAAAGTACGACTTTTGCCCGAATAACTGCGCCCGCGCTCAGCCCTCGCCATGCTCCATACCCCCTTGCTCCAAACGCAGCGCCGCTTGTCGCCTCGCCTCGTTCTCGCGCCCGCCCTGGGTGGCGCGTGGGAGCTGCCCGCCGAGTACGCCCCGCACCACGCCCGCGCCGAGTACGATGCTGTGCAGCGCCCAGGCGGCGCGGGCGTTGTTGACCGCTCCTGGCGCAGCGTCCTGCGCTTGACCGGCCCGGACCGGCATGCCTTTTTGCAGGGCATGGTGAGCAACGACATCCTCGCCCTCCGCCCCAACCAGGGCTGCCGTGCGGCCTTTTTAGACACGACCGGCCACATCCTGGCCGACTTGCGCGTGTGGAATGCCCCCGACGCCCTGCTCCTTGAGACCGACCCGCAGGTGTCCGCCCGCCTTTTCCAAACTCTGGACACGTACCTGATTATGGAAGACGTGCAGATTGCCGATGTGTCTGCCGAGTGGGCCTTGCTGTCCGTGCTTGGGGACAGTGCATGCAGCGCTGTTTCCGCTTTGCTTTCCACGCCGCTGCCGTCCGATTTGCCCCCGATGTCCCTCCATGCCGTCACCTCTTCGGATGACTTACCCTGCTTTGTCGCCGTGCCTGACACAGACAGCCTTCCTGGACTGGATTTGTGGCTTCCTGCCGCATCCGCCCCATCAGTCTGGGAAGCCCTGCTGTCGACAGGCGTCGTGCCCGTCGGCGAGCGCGCCGCCGATACCCTGCGCATTGAAGCCGGAACCGCAGTCTGGGGCCGCGAATTGACCGAGGCCGTGCTGCTCCCCGAAGCCGACTTGCCCGGCATAATCTCCTCTGCCAAAGGCTGCTACATCGGCCAGGAGATTATCGCCCGTCTGCGCGCGCGCGGCCATGCGAACCGCGCCCTGCGAGGCATCCTGCTGCCCCCCAATGCCCCCGTTCCTCACGACGGGGCCACTCTCCACGCCCCCGAACATGGACAGGACGCAGGCCGCGAGATTGGACGCATCACCAGCGCCGCCGCCTCGCCCCGCTTCGGCGGCAGCCCTCTCGCCCTGGGCTACGTGCGCCGCGAATTTATGGAACCCGGTGCGGCTGTCGCCGTCCATCTCCCCCAGCCGGACGGCACCGTATTCACCTTTCCCGGCACAGTGTTGGCCTGTCCTTTCTCGCTGCCTGCGTAAGTTCGCCCGGCGACAAGATGACCCTCACCCGGCACTGCGTGCCACCCTCTCCCGCCCTTCCAGGCCCGCCAATGCGGCCCTCCGGGCAGGCCAGTGCGTGAGCGGGCGAGGGTTTAGAGTTATTCCTTCTTGCTCCCTTCGCCCGCTTGCGGCCTTCCAGGTATAGCACTGGCTCCCCGGAGGGCTGCCGGTGCGGGCGAGGGGGCCGGGGGGTGAGGGCTGCCGCCGGATTCGCTTACGCTCTCCCCCGGCGTTGTCAGCCCGTACCGACGACGGAACAATTTGTTCCGTCGTCGGTATGCGCTCAATCAGCCCTAGCAAGCCCCAAGAAATACCCGTGCATCGCTCCCGCTCCAGGCAGGACAACACGCCCCCCAGCGCGAATAGCCGCCCATGCAAACAATCACCTATGCGGGCTATGACAACTGCCTGCGGCTGGATAACGACACAGTTGCGCTGGTCGTCAGCACGGGCTTCGGGCCGCGCATCCTGCACTACGGCCTGCACAACGGCCCCAACGCGTTTGCCCTCTGTCCTGACCTGAGCAAAGACGTGGGGAATGGCGAGGCATGGAAGCCCTACGGCGGCCATCGCCTGTGGACGGCCCCCGAAGTGTTCCCCCGCTCCTACTTCCCGGACAACGGCCCGGTGGCATCGGCCCAAATGGAAGGCGGCACGCTGCATCTTGCCAATGCGACCGAGCACACGACCAGCCTGCAAAAAGAGCTGTTTGTCACGCTGGCGCCGCAAGGGGCAGGCGTGCGGATGGTTCACAAGCTGACCAACCGGGGCGTGTGGCCCGTTTCGGTGTCTGCGTGGGGGCTGAGCATTGTTGCAAACGGCGGGCGCGCGGTTCTGCCGCAGGAGCCGTATGTCTCGCATGACGACGACCTGCTGCACGCCCGGCCTGTGGTTTTGTGGAAGTTCACCGAAATGGGCGACCCGCGCTGGCGCTGGGGCACGAAATATATCACCCTGCGTCAGGATGACCTGCCCCTAGGCCACCCGCAAAAAGTGGGCGTTTACAGCACCCTGGGGTGGGCGGCCCACGTCACCCCGCAGCAGGCATTTATCGTGCATTGCCCCATTTCGCCGGAAGGCGCGGAGGCGTTTCCCGATGGCGGCAGCAGTTTTGAGACCTACACAGACGGCCGCTTCCAGGAGCTGGAGACGCTCAGCCCCCTGCGTTCGCTCGCCCCCGGCGAGTCGCTGTCCCACACGGAGCACTGGTATCTCGCGCCTGCCGCCGACATGGAAGACACCGACGAGGCTCTGGACACGCATTTGCTGCCCCTGGTCGCGCAGGCGAAGCAGGCGCTGGGAGCGTTCTAACCTATGCAAAAAAAGCAGCGCCCTTTGGGTCTGTCCCCAAAGGCGCTGCTTGATACTGGCTTGACATGAAAGCGAGACGCGGATTAGCCGCCCGCGCCCCCTGTGCCGCTCGGCCCCGCCGAACTGCCGTTGGGAGTGCCGCCCATGCCGCCCGGCCCCCCGACAGTCCCGCCCTGGTCGGGCGCTTCAATCCCGCTTCCATTGCCCGGCGCTTGAGACGATGATGCGCCGTTCGGCTGGATGGCGCTCGGCCCGCCCGGCGCTCCCCCTGCCATGCCCGGCGCGTCCGCGCGCCCGGCCTGGGGCACAATGCTCGCGGCAGGCACGCCCTGCGGCAGCGGTGCGCTGGGAGCCGCAGCCGGCTGCGGGTTGACAATGGTCATGGCGGGCTGGGGCGCGGCGCGGTTGTGAACCGCCACCCCGGCAATCACCATGCCGATAATAACCACGACCAGCAAAATTACCGCGGTGCCCCAATTGGCGTTTTTGGTGCTGAGGTCTTCCGTCCCGTCCGCATTGACGCTCATAACAGAATAGTCTCCTTGTGAAAATGGCGTGATGGGGCAAGTATACCCGGTCTTTACGGGCAGAGCAACAAAACAACGGAGGCCGCGTGGGGCTTGACAGGGAAGCCGAACGCGGGTATTATCAAACTCGTTGCGCACCCGTAGTTCAGTGGATTAGAACATCAGCTTGCGGAGCTGGGGGTCGCTGGTTCGAGTCCAGCCGGGTGCACCACTGGGGCCAAGCCACCGTCACCGGTGGCTTTTCTGCTGAAACAGGGCGTTGTCCATGAGCGTTTCTTCCCCGCCCCCCGCCCTGCGCGCCAAAGCCATGAGGGTGCATGACCGGCTGTGCGCGGCCTACGGCTGC